>Ga0185307_1000149_pt1 | contig 48839 bp, 43 predicted proteins | sample LHCtaG_FD_128010 | JGI IMG/M metagenome (GOLD analysis project Ga0185307, IMG submission 128010) | Hot spring microbial communities from Little Hot Creek, USA to study Microbial Dark Matter (Phase II) - LHC4sed_matched (SPADES... | ecosystem: Environmental > Aquatic > Thermal springs > Hot... | reverse complement strand
AACTGAGCTTTAAATCTCTCCCTTTCCTCCTCAATAGTCTTTTCGAATACCGGCACAGTAATGGTTTTCACAGGCTTTAATTCAATAACCTCAATTATTGCTGATACAGGCTTAAACTCTCCTTTTTCTCCCAGTTCATAGTTTATGCTGAGTCTTACTGGTTTGTCAGCGATATCAGCCTTGTTCATCTCGTCAATAATTCTTCTTGCAAGCTCTTTCCATGCTGATAGGTTTAAATCCCTAACTTCATTCTTTGCCTTGCGATAAATTATTGAGTAGAACCATCTCTTAGCTCTGAATACTGCTCCTCTACCAGTAGGTGAAACTCTAAATGCTTGGGTTGGCATTTGGACCACCATTCTTAGAAACTTTTACTTCTATTACGCTACCCCTATTCATTCCTAGTAGTCTGCAAATAGTTCTCGGAATCACTACGTATCCACCTCCCTGAATCCTTCAAGGAGGGGTCTCTACTGTAGTTTAACATTGTTTCTCCCTAATAAGCCTTTTCAGTTTCAGTATCTTGTAAAATTAAGCTTTATCCGGATTTCCCTCCCTACTTATGGCTAAGATTATATGTTTATTAGAGGAAACCACATATCTCATTTATTTATGCTTATATATTTCGTTCATCAAAAACATCTTCAAATATTTTAAACCTTCTGATTTGCAGAAGTATGTTTAACACCTCATAAATCTTTCTTATTACTCTCAAGTTTTGAATTTAATGATAGCTAAATAGTAGTTGGACATGCCCTGATTTGCAGGGATCATAAATCCGCTCCATCATGGTTTAATTTTAAGCCTCTATTGTCAATTGAAACATTTGTAGGAATGTTGAGGTTTTACTAGTTGATGATGATGTAGGCTCTGATAAGAAGATATTGCATGCTGCCTAAGCCTTGCTTGAGGGGAATTGTCTTCGTGACTATTTCATGCAAAATAACATAAAGACTTTTGCAATAAGTTCCTTAATAATCAGGCTTAGGGTAGTAGATGTTTTTTAAACCATTCTAAGCTTAGCTTAACTGCTTTATTTAAATGTTCTTCTTTAGAGAAGGTATGGTCCGCCCCTTCTATTATCTCTAGTCTTGAATGGGGGGCGGCTTCATGTAGCTTATAGGCATGCTCAACAGGAACTATTTCATCTAGACTTCCATGTAAAATCAGGATTGGTGGTATGTATTTGATAGCTTTTAATATGTCGTATTTTTCCATATCTTCATAAAAGCTCTTCTTAATTTTCCTCCCGGATGGAAGTATGTAGAAGTCCTTTAGCTTTTGGGTTTGGGAATTGCTGGGGTATGCTATTTTATATGGAGTTGCAAGCGTTACTACAGCTTTCACACTCTTCTCCTGAGCTGCTATTGCAACCATCCCTCCGAAACTTGAGCCGATAACACCTATTCTCCCCATATCGACTTTCTTTATGTCTTGTAGAAACTTTACAGCTGATCTGTAATCTTTAATTCTTTGCGTTAAACTTGTATCTTCAAATTCTCCTTCACTCCTCTCTAAACCCTCCCCACAACCTTGAAAATTAAATCTTAAACATGCAAACCCTTCATCATAAAGTTTTTTCGCTATAGTTAACCATTTCCCACTATCTTTACTGCTTTCAAGCCCATGTAGAGTAATTATGCAGGGAGCCCCCTCATAAGGTAAGTGAAGGTTTCCATAGATTCTTCGCCCATTAGAATTAAATGTAACAAGCTTCTCCATTTTACCACCTTAATTAAATTTAAACTGAAATTTAAAGTTTAGCTTTGGTGGCTTAATTTCGAATTTCGTAAATCCAGTATTATTCCTTAACTCATACCAGTTTAATGTGGAAAGTACGATTATCGAAGAATTAAGCGATAAAGCAAAAGTTTTACAAGATTTAGATCTTCTATCTTAGATGTTACAAGTAATTCGGTGGGGAAGCTGCAGTTTAACTATGGATTACTATAGGATATTGTTTCAGCAGGCTTGATGTTTAAGATTCAATACATTAACGCTGAGCACAAGTAAAGCTTGTCCAAGATATAGGCATGTATTCAGGACGAATATACAGGTTTACAAGTGAATCAGATACTGAGCTGATAGATATTCATAGCATGTGTAAACCATGCTTGAGATGTAGGTAGGTTTCTAATGAGCTGATTAAGGGGAAGGGTTAGGTAGTGGTGAAGACTACATATATTCACTTAGCTCAGAACCTTAAGATCATAAACATAATGGTACATCCCTAAAATTCAGCAGTAAAATTAGTCTTTAGTATGAAGCTCAGTATGGTGGAGACTGATTGTTAGGATTATAGTTTAGGTTAAATAGTGTTAAGGAGAATTTTAAATCAGACTGTAATGTACTGTAGAATTTTCTTAATTATATCCATAGCTGCTATAACTCCTACTAGCTTCATGTTTTCCCTACTTGAAACTACAAATGCGTGATCTTCCACTTTCCTAATCATGTCTTCAATGACGTTTATTATTGGTTCATCTTCTAAAGTGATTACTGGTGTTCTTAAAGCTGCTAATCCTACTTGGATATTATGTTTCCATTTCGGTATTGATAGTAATGTTTCAAGAGTTATATATCCTTCTAATTCTCCATTGTTGTTGATGATGGGGTAAACTCTGAAATTATATCCCCTAATATCCTTTAAAGCCTCTTCAACTGTTTTATTAGTATTTAAAGCTATTGGGTTTACGGTCATAACATCTCTAGCCCTAATATCCTCAAGTATGCTAGGCTTAGTCTCCTTAGCCATTATGTAGGCTTCCTCAAGTGCAAGTTCCTCCTCATAAGCTTCTTTAATAAGCTGATCCTCATAGAACGTATTTAAGCCGGAGGCGAAAAAGCTTATTGTTGAAGCTATTATTGTAGGTATTATTGATGAGGGACCACATGTTTCAGCTACAAACACTACTGGTGTGAATAGTGTTTTACTTGTTACAGATAGTAGTGAAGCCATAGCTGCCATAACATATATTTCTCTAAAGCCTGTAAATATGCTTGTATATGTTAATCCTAGAAGTGCCCCAACGTATATTGAAGGTATAAATAATCCTCCACTACCACCAAAGCTTAAAGTTACTGATGTTGCAACCATCTTTAAAAGCATTAAGGCTATAATTATTGAAGGCTGTATATTCATCCCGTTTTCTAAGGTTAAACGTATTACTTCGTATCCTGTTCCGGAAGTGTATGGATTAATAACAACAATTAATCCTACCATGGCTCCTCCAATAATAGGTTTAAAATACTCCTTAACGCTAAGCCTCTTACTAAGATATGTAACTTTGTGATGTAGCTTAACAAATAGTACACCTACAACTGCAGCTAATAGTCCTAGTATTATTGAGTGGAACACATCATGTATTGATGGTATAATAATTTTAGGTATAAATGGGAAAAGTGTTTCTGTACCTTTAACGGTTACTAGCGTTAAGTATGATGCTATGGACGCTATGGATGCCGGTATGAAAGCCTCCTTCGCAATATCTCTCTTATAAGGAATCTCTAATGCGAAAAATATTCCTGTTAACGGTGCTTTAAAAACAGCTGATAAGCCTGCAGCAGCGCCTGAAATCATCATGGTCCTCATAGCCTCAGGCTTTAAGTCTAGTACCTGAGAAATCTTTGATGCAAATCCCCCACCTAAAACCAGGCTTGGCCCCTCTAAACCAGCACTACATCCTAAGCCTATAGTAATAGCTGAAGCTATAGGCTTAATTAAAGTATCCCTTAAATCTATAAAGCCACTCCTAAAATTGTATGAATTAATAATTATATGAGTTCCACAACCAGTAGTCTTAGTGTATGCTAAGCTTACTACAATAAGATATGATGCAAACATAGCTAATAATGTAAGAATAAAGCTGAAGTATAGGTTTATAGATGTTAAAGCAAGCCTTAAATTATCTATTAATTTAAAAAACTCTAGAAAATAGGAAACAATTAAACCTATAAGTAAGCCTATAGTTGCTGAAACTAGAATGTATCTTAACTCCTGCGCTCTAAGCATTGCAGTCTTCCTATACATTAGCTAAATTATAACATAGCAAGTATTTATAAGTATCTTAGGTCTAAATAGCTTAGAATATCTGAAGCCATTCTTGAAGAGCATGAACGAAATATATATAAGCACCATAAACAACTAGAATATACGGGGTTCCCTCCCTAACAAACCTAATAACTTTAGACATATTCACCATAGGTAAAGGAGAGAACCCCAGATAAAGCTTAAGTTTACAGAGCCCTAATATTTCTAGAAATGTTTTTATACTTCTAGAATAGTAGTGAAGAAGGGGGTTTCTGTGATACTTGTTGGGGATAGTGATGAGAATTCGAGTGGTGATGGGGAGTTAGAGCCCCCGGATATTTTCTTAAGGAGAGCTGTTCACGATACTGTCCTAAATCTTCTCGGTGACTATAGGTTTCTCACAAAGGGTTATTATGTGTCTCTACATGCTGAAGAGAATAACTGTACTGTATTTCCATCTATAAAAAACGCTCTTGACGTTTATAGAGCTCCAGTATTCCTAGCTAGACTTAGAAAAGCTGGTTTTGAAGTGCCGTACTTTAAGGTTCTCTCAAAGCCGGAACCATCCGGACATGTTGTTCTCCTACCTTTAAATCCATTTTCAAAAAATTCTCCAAAACTTGTTGAAAGCAAATCCCAATACTATAGGGCTTTTAAAAGCTTAAGTATGGACTACCACTACCCTGTTGTCCATGTAGAGGTGGAGGGAGAGATTACGGAGGTAATTCTCCACTTAACAAGAGCTAGTAATGGATGGAATGAGTTTGCAGGAAGAATATTTAATGTATTCAGTATTCCACTTGGTAAAATCCTAGTTGAGAAGGTGGGTAGCAGGATAAGACCATTATACTTTATGCCTCTTGAAAAGAAGGAAATAAATCTAGATTTAATACTTAAAGTGGTTAATAGTGAGAATAGGCTGTTTTGTTGAAAGCTATAACTTCAGATATAAGGGGGAGGTTGAGGCTATAGGGCTTTTTAAGAAGACAGCTGAGAATATGGGTTATGAGTTTGAAATTGCTGGGAGAAACATCCTCCCTAGGATAAATGATTTCAACTCTATATTTATAAGAGCAACTACAGATCCTCTCCTCACATCCTACGTTGTTTCAAGGCTTGCTGAGGAGTATGGGAAGAAGGTTATTGACAACTCTGAAAGTATAAGAATATGCTCAGATAAGATTGCCCTCCACTATAGGCTTCAGAGAAATGAAGTTCCAACCCCTGACACCATCATATTCTATGGTGAATACGAAATGCTAGGCTCATACGCTGAGAAGCTAGGCTATCCGGTTGTTGTTAAGGCGCCAAACTCCCGCTTCTCCCTTTATGTTGAGAGAGCGAACAGCCTCAATGAACTTATATCAGTAACGAAAAGATTCTTTAGGAGGAGTAAAGCAGTAATCCTTCAGAAATTTATTCCAACCACGTTTGACTGGCGAATAGGGGTTCTCAATGGGGAAGTTATCTACGTCTGTAAATACTATATTCCGAAGGGATGCTGGAGGATAAGGGATATTGTAGGTGGTAAGATTGTATGGGGGAGTGTGAAAGCAGTAAATAGGGAGAATATTTCATCAAAGCTAAGGAGAATTGCGGTTAAAGCTGCTGGATGTGTTGGTGATGGACTGTATGGTGTTGACATAAAGGAGCTTAATGGAGAATACTACGTTATCGAAGTAAACGATAACCCAACGATTATGCATGGAATGGAGGATTTAAAGAATATGGATATTTATGAGAGAATAATATGTGCTCTTGTTAGCTGAGCTTTATGATGGGTCCGGAGCATGAATACTCAATAAACGATGAATACTTCAATCCCCAACCGATTACGGATAAGATCATTAAAAGGATTGAAGGCAGAATTCTAAACAAGGCCAGTATAGGGAGGGTTCTAGTTGGGAGGGAGCTTCAGAAACATGTAGTTGAGCTAAAGCCCTTAAAACCGTTTGAAAGCCTTTCAGAGTTTGAGGAGGTTATGCAGGAAGGTATTGAGGAGTTGTTAAGCTATCTTGACGGATATAAACTCCTCGGCTTAGGAATGCATCCCCTACTAAAACTTGAAGATACTTCTGTATGGAATCATAGAGATAGAAAGATATATCAAGCATACGACAGAGTTTTCAACATAAAGCAGCATGGCTGGCTAAATATTCAAAGCTTCCAGCTTAACATTCCATATAAAAATGCAAGGGAGGCTGTTGAACTGCACAATAAGCTTAGGTCTCTACTACCATACATAGCTGCAGTAGCTTCAGCCTCACCTATCTGTGAGGGTAGAATTCTCTATATTAATTCTAGACTATTCTACTACAAGATAAACCAGAAGGAAATTCCAATAATTTGCAATGATATAATTCCTGAAAAAATACGTAGCCTAAGAGAATATAGGGAAATTCTTAAAAACATCTATGAGGAGCTGAGAAGGAGGGAAGCTGATGTTTTATGTGGGGAATGGGTTAACTCAAGAGGAGTTATAGTTAGATTTAGCCGTAAATGTCTTGAAGTTAGGGTAATGGATGAACAGGAATGTGTTAAAAGCGATGTAGCCTTAGCCGCATTCATTAAATGTTCTCTTAGAACTAGGGTGGAGAATGCTGGAAGAGATTTACTTCTTAACAGGCTTAACGATGCTATTAAAAACGGTACCCGCAACTTAAGGAATAAGCTTAGAAATCTTTTCAGAAAAGCTGTGGAGAGCGCAGATAGAGAGGAGAGAAGATATTTGGAAATTCTTAATAGGAGAATTGAAAACGGTAGTCTAAGTGAGTTAATTGTTAGAGATTTACGTAGCCCAACTAGGGAGGAAATTATTAAATTATGTGAGAAATTAGCTAAATGTCTTGAGAGAAACGAGGTGTATTCATGATTAACTTTATCCAGATATGTATGGGGTGTGGAGGGAAATGCTGCTTTAATGCAAATCCACCTCTATCAAGTAGAAGGATTAAAATTCTTTTAGAGAACGGTGTTAGCGTAGATAAAATTGATTTTAATAAGTATCCTCATCCAAAAACAAGGGGGGATGGATACTGTATATTTTTTGAAAATGGGAAATGTACAATACACCATATAAAGCCGGAGACATGTGTAGCAGGTCCATTCACATTCGATTTAAGAAATAACATACTTGAAATATACTTGAAGAAAGATGAAATATGCCCCCTAGCCAAATATCTTAGGGAGAATTTAGAAGTCTATGAGAAACAGTTTAAATTAGCTGTTGAAAACATTACAAGGCTTATTGAGGATCTCGATAGTGAAGTTCTAGCTGAAATACTTAAAATCGATGAGCCTGAAACATTTAAAGTAGCTGAAATTCCCTTAAACCCTAAAGGAAGGTTTCAACTAAACTTTAACCAATACCTAATAATGCTTCTAACAGTTATAACTAATATGACTATGTCTCTAAACCTTCATTGCTTACATAGATTCTCCTCATTAATCCACACTTGTAGCATATTGCTCTAATGAATTTTTTACTGTTTTCATCAACCTCAATATTTATACCTGTTTGGAAGTTATGTCCCCCAATTGCTTCACACCATTTGGATCTAATGCTCTCATCAATTTTACAGGCTAAATCTAGAACTTCTCTAATACTTTTAAGCGGGGGTGATGCTGTAATGATTAATTCTCCAGATTCATCCTCAACTTTAAAGTTGAGATTCTCTAGGTTTTCCTTAAAGAACCTTCTAAATCTCTCTCCATATCCCTTAACATATACCCTCCTCTCCAAGCTATCAATATATACTGTTGCAAACATAGATTTCTAGCTTAATGTATTCGTATACTCTAAGTTAATAATGTTATGTAACCTCATCTATTACTAAAATCTTTCTATCATATGTAGGTAAATATGTGTACCTATATATCTTAACATTTTTAATTTCTACTAGTTTATCTATATATCTTACTGATGTTTCAAATTTGTTTCTAGATATTTCATACATCTTTCTAGGTATTTTAATCTTCTTAACTATTTGCTTAGGATTTTTTGTTTCAACAACTAGTTTCGTTATTGTTCCATCATTATTTATCTTCTCGTAGGGTTTAGCTATGTTTTTAGCTGTTTTAATAAGTCTAAGTCTATACTGGTATTTGTCTTTAAAGCTTGATGGACATATATGAATTGATATATCTTTAACTTCTCCAGATGCCCACTTAACTATTTTTAATGCTTCATCCATGCTTCCATTAACTGCAGCTATATGTCCCCTTCTAATTCTTAACCCCATTAGCCTAAGCTGCTTGTAGTTGGCTTCTGAAAACTCAAGTTCATTTATGTTTATAAATTGGAATCCAAGATCTCTAGCTGCTAGTACTAGTTTAGCCATATCATTATATCTACCCGGTATTGACGGTATCTCAATACCTATATCTGCATCCTCCCTTATTCTTTTAACTATTGATTTATCTATTTCACCTATATTAAGGTTAACTGGATGATAGCGTACTTCATCAAGACCCCTATCCACAAGCTCTACAACCCTAATTGACAGCTCTGTAGTGTATATATGTATGTGATGTGAGCTTCCAAAGATGTTTTTAAGTAGATCTATATAGGTTTTCACTCTATCAAAAACTAGTAAAGGCTCTCCTCCAGTTATGCCTGTTCCTTTAGCATCCATTAACCTAGCCTCCTCAACTACGTCATCAATAACACTTACCAACCTCTCATTGGCATAGCATACATCCCTCTTCTTATCCATGCTTACTGGACAGTAGAAGCATCTATTAAAACATAATCCAGTAACAAATAGTGTAAGCTTCCCTCCACTCATACATATTCTGCATCCCTTAGGCATCTCACCTATTAGATATTTCCCAACCATAGATCAAGATTAACTCCTACGTAGATTATAGAGATACTGTTTTAATGATTTTAGTGAATATTCATAGATAATCTAAACTAATAAGCTTTTCTTAGCTTAGTGTTTAAGCATAATTGGGGATTTGGGCGTTATGCAAGTTAATGCTAGACGGAACGAAGTGTTAATAGGCAGTCTTTTACTCCGTAATTCAGTATTTAGGGATTAAAATGGGTGTAAGTAGTTTGTGTATTCAGATTTCAGCGTGAAGCAGCTATTCGACAACAGCTGTTTCTATTCATGATTATTTTTCCTCGGATTTGAGGCTTAACTCTAACATGATAGATTTATAAGCTTGTCTAGTAGTTTCTTATGGTGGGATGTTGAGGGAGTTTGTTAAGATATTAGCTCTATTAATAATTGTTATAGTTGGATTATCGGCTGCTGTATATCTGGCTTTAACTATGTTTACTCATCAATATTATCCATATTCGGCTGGTAGAGGCTATGTTGCTGTTGTTAAGATTGATGGAAGTATTGCCTATAGTTCATCACTACTTAATGCTTTCGGATCTACAGTAGATCCTGAAGATATTTCTAAGATTTTTAGAAGTGTTGGTGATGATTCTTTAGCTAAGGCTGTTGTACTGCTGGTTAATAGTCCAGGCGGTAGTGCTGTAGCTTCTAGAGATGTTTTTGAAGCTGTAAGAAAGCTTTCCGAGAGGAAAACGGTTGTAGTTCATATTAGGGAGTATGGTACGTCAGGAGCCTACTTAATCTCACTACCTGCTAAATACATTAATGCTGAGCCTGATAGCTTAGTAGGCTCTGTAGGTGTTATTTCCGTAGTGGTTACGTTCAGTGATCTACTTGATAAGCTTGGCGTTAAGGTGTATACGTTTAAGTCAGGAATGCTGAAGGATATTGGAAGCCCCTACCGTAACATAACCAGTAGTGAAATAGCTATTCTTCAGGAGATTGTTAACTCAACATTTAAAACATTTAGTAGTGAGGTTTTAAACTATAGAGGTGGTAAAATAGCTGCTAATCGGTTTGATGAGGTTTTCAGCGGTAGACCATTTACTGGAAGGCAGGCTGTGGAGGTAGGTCTTATAGATGGTGTTGGAGGATTTGATGATGCTGTTATGAAGGCAAGGGAGCTTGCAGGATTACCTAGGGATACACCTATAAGATATGTTGAGCCTCCTAAGCCTGGACTTATTGAGATTATATATAGAATACTTGGCTTAGGCGGTAGGCAGAAGATTATGTTGAATATTGAGGTAGTAGCTATGTGGCCTCTTCCAGTAGTTTTTAAAGAATACATGGCTGTAAATAGCTAGTTTAGGCTTAGTGCCTGCTATGTCTAGCTTTGAAGTGGAGATTCATGTAGGAATAGATGATTGTGATTCTAGAGTCTATACATGTACAACATATATTGCAGCTTTAATTGTTGAGAAGCTTCTAGCTTTAAACTGTGTATTTATTGATTATCCAAACCTGGTTAGGCTTAACCCAGCTGTTCCATGGAAAACTAGGGGTAATGGTGCTGTTGCATTAAGATTTAAATATAGTAATCCAGATGAGGTTTTTAACATTATTGTAAATACTGTTAAGGATTTTTCAGACTCTAGCTCAAACTATGGTGTTGTAATGAATCTGGGAAGTATTCCATTGGAGGCTATGGATTTCGCCTCTAGGGCTTTATGGAGTATTTTAAGTGTTAGTGAGGCCTTTAGAATTATTAATAGGTATGGCATGATGTATAGCTGTAGAGGTGATTGTAGAGGTGTTATAGGTGCTCTCGCTGCTCTCAGCAATACTCTTAGCGGCGACCATACCTATGAGCTTCTAGCATATAGGACTAGGGAGAATGTTGGTAAGAGAATTCGAAACATAGATCCCGAGTCGGTTGTTGAGATGGATAAGGCTACAAGACCCTACACATTTAACAACTACGATTATGAAAAGAATAGGGTTTTAATAACTCCTAGAGGGCCTGATCCTGTTCTTCTAGGTGTAAGAGGTGAATCTGCTGAAGCTGTATTATCAGCTTTTAAAATGCTTAGAATTATGGAGCCCTATGAGAGATATATGATATTCCGGTCAAATCAAGGTACTGCTGAACATTTACGTTTTGAGCTTAATCCATGTAGGCTTAAAGCCTATACTACAGGCTATATTGTAGGTAGTGTTGTATCTAAGCCTGAAGTAGGTTTAGGGGGGCATGTATACTTCTACATTGAGTCTAAGGGATGTAGAGTACGGTGTGCTGTTTATGAGCCTTCAGGAGGACTTAGAAAAACTGCTTTACTACTAGCTCCTGGAGATGTTGTTGAGGTTGGAGGGGAAGTTAGGAGGAGAACTATTAAGAATCCAACAGTAGTTAATGTTGAATACATAAGGATTATAGGTTTAGCTGAGGATTTTGAATATAGAAATCCAAGATGTCCAGTATGTGGTAGGAGGATGGAGTCTATGGGGAGAGGGCAGGGTTATAGATGTAGGAAATGTAGGTTAAAGGGATTAAAGCTTAATCGTGAGAGAATCGTTAAGCCTAGGCTGGTTCAGCCAGGTCTATATCTTCCACCATTGAGGTCGATGAGGCATTTATCAAAGCCCTATCAAAGATATGGATTAGAGAAAAAAAGTGTTTCTATTAGATTTATTGATGGCTGGTTTCATGTTTCTAAATAGAGCTATCCTTAACGTTTCTTCTTGGAAGTATTTGTGTTTTACCCTGCTGTAGAGTCATTGTTAAGTATAGTGCCTCCTTAGTATCCAGCTTTCTTGTTTTACCGTATTCATCAAGTATATCTTTAAGTATTTGGGTTTTTGCTGGATCAAGCACTACTGTTTTACCTATTTCTTCAAGTTTAACTGTTAATGTTTTAGTATCTCCTCTAGCTATTGCTTGACTTATTTCCTCTGTTTTTATGAGTGCTAGAACTTTATCAATAACAGCTTTATTTACTCCCTTAGATAGGAGTTCACTATTTGCTGTATATGTAGCTTTTATTTCAGCTATGTTACTAATTATTTTCTGCATGTTGGAGGCAACATCATCATATATCAGCTCAATAGATGCTAATCTATAAACCCCCTCGATTCTTGGAGGGGTGAAGAGCTCACCATAAATCTCTACAGCTGTATTTGCTTCAACACCTCCAATAGGGACTTCAGCTATGGATTCAACAACATTATAGTTTCTACCATAAATAGCTATCTTAACACCCTGAACTGGAATAATTCTTAGAATGGTGTTGTTAGCTACTGTTGAAAGCATTTGGCTAACATCGTAAACAAAATGTTCAACAATTTGGTTCGGATCATCAACATGTCTAAACATTCCGTTAGAGCTTCTAGCAATTGTGTATAGGATGTTTTCATTATAGTCTTCCCCAATGCCGTAACATACTATAGATACCCCATTACTAAATGCCTCTCCAGACTCACGGCTGAATGCTTCAACGCTTCTCTCACCAACTGTAGGCTGCCCATCAGTGAGTAGTAGAACTCTTCTAACATAGTTTTGAGGAGATTTTAAAACTGCCCTCCAAGACCTATTTAATGCTTCGAACAGGTTTGTGAAGGCATGGATTTTTAACATGTCAATATGATACTTAAACCATTCCTTACTTGTAACGTATACGTTTTCAGCTATTGGCTCAACATGGCCTGAAAAAGCGTATAGGCTAAGAATATCCTTCTCCTCTAAACAGTTAATAGCTCTTTTAGCTGCTTCCTTAGCCATTTCGAGTTTATGCCCCCTCATAGATTCGCTAACATCAATAGCTATAGCTAAACTTAGAGGAGCTCTGAAACGTGCTGTTTCCCCGCTTTTAACCCTTATAATAAACGGTACTCTTCCACCACTAGTACTTACGTAGCTTACCCCTAAATCCACCTCAACATTGAGAGACAATAAGCCCTAAAGAACTTACCTATAAAGTTTATAACAGTTTCCACCAGGTATGTGGTTTATTTTAGTACTTACAAATAAAGCTGAAGCCTACTTACTGATGTTTACAGCTGCATCCATGAAGTGGAGATATGTTTATTTAACATAGCTATTTATTGTTGCAATCTATAATATTCTTAAATATTAGATTTCATCAGCTGATGAATTTAATTTTTAGTTTATAGCTAATTGCTAGGATAATGCTAAATAAAGCTTCCTGCTACAGCAACTCTAGCAGAGGTTCAGATTCTTTCTCTGATAAAAACCCTCTAAAGGACGCAGTATAAACTTAAAGATCTTAATACTCATGTGAACAGAACGGCTTAGATTAAAACCTCATCAGGAGACAATACTTGATGCTCTTAACTAAGCATGATCTACACCGTGGAGGATACGTATTTAAGTTTTATTGCTTTATTTTCAGTATGAAATGTGTAAGCAATTTATATAGTAAATTTTTAGTTGCCCTTATTTCTCTATGTGTCTCCATTATTAGCTCAGCTTTGCTTATAGAGTTCGTCATGGAGGGCTCTTATACGTTAATTCCCAAATATTCTTACCTACTTTTCTCCTCCTCTATCTATATTCTTCCCCTAATGCTTATATACTCCAGCTCCTCTAAGTCTTCTTCACGTTTAGTATTTTCAATCGGTGTAGCAGCATTGATTTTGGTTTTGTATTCTTTAAGCGTACTTATTTTATTCCTGCTTAAATTTGGAAATCCTATTCTTACTCCAATTCTACCTATAGCTATTACGGTTATGCTTGGTTGGAGGCGTTTCCCCACATCATATCTATTACCTGCCTCAATAGTTTCCGTAACTATTGTATTTACTTCATACTGGCTTCTACTAGACTTAGTAAGTGTTTTAGGAGTTGTCTGGTATTTCCCTCTAATATTTACGTTTCTAGCATTCTTTACGCTATGTTTAGCTTTAAAGTCTCCGTTAAAATCCTCCTCAATAATTCTATTTGCAGTATTTCTCCTAGACTTTACCTATGATTTAGCTTTAAAAGCTGTATTGGAGTCGATAGATATTATGCAGATATCTATTCTTGCTCTAGCTGTTACTGCATCTTGTGTTTTAATTAGTGGTTTAGGATTTTTTGAGAAGTGGATTTTAGGGAAAGCTGAAAAATTAGGATCTAGGAATTCAATAAATGTAAATAGTGGTAATGCTAAAATTCCTAATAGGAGTTTGGGGGTTTACACTATTGAGAAGTGGATTGGGGATGGAACATTTGCCCATGTATATCTAGCTAGGGATAGAAATACTGGTCTACTGTATGCTGTAAAGGTTTTAAAGAGGGATTATGCTATTAAGGGTTTAATTGATGATTTTAAGAGGGAGGCATTAATGCTTTTAAGCTTAAATCATGAAAACATAGCTAAGGTAATTGAGGTTCATATAGATCCTCCATACAGTAATGAGAAGTATAATGCTAATCCTCCATATATAGTTATGGAGTATATGGATGGTGGAAGCTTAAGAACATTATTAAAAAGTAGAGGTAAACCATTAACAGTTCAGGAAGCTTTAAGGATTACTCTGGATATATGTAAAGCTCTTGAATATGCTCACACTAGAAGCCCACCAATACTGCATCTTGATGTTAAGCCTGAAAACATAATGTTTAAGATTGTTAATAGAGGATTATTGACGAAAATCGTTGATTTCAGCTCCTCTGTTTATGCTTCACGAAAAGCAGTGCAGGCAACTCCTCTATATGCCTCACCTGAACAGATGATGGGTAAAGCCCTGCCGCAATCAGATATATACTCACTTGGACTTGTACTATATGAAATGTTAACATATCCTCTATGTAGGAGATATTTAGAGGAGAGAGCTAAACTCCTCCTTCATGGGAGAATACTACATATACTGCCGCAGCCTAGAAAACTAAATAAGCAAATACCTGAACAGCTTGAAAAAACAATTCTAAAAGCTATAAACCCTAACCCTACGTTAAGATTTAACTCTATAAGTGAGTTTAAAGCTCAGATTGAGCAAATAATAACCCCTACTAGAGAATTTAACTCTACGTTTAGATTTAACTCTACGTCAAGGTAAAATACGGTTAATTTTAGTAGGGGTTTGGAAGCTGCTTTAGAAGTAGTCTTCATTAGATATATTCTTAAAGCTCTTAGAATAGCTGCTGCTAGACATAATAGGTTTCCCCATACTTAGATAAAATATATAAACCCTAAATAGTAAATAATTTGATAGTTATGAATTGGAAATGTCCCTCATGCGGGCATGATAATGCGGAAAACATAGGTGTATGTGAGGCCTGCGGCTTAACTAAACCGGAAACTGTTGAGGCAGCTCCAGTTCAGCTACCTGTTGCTAAGCTTATAGGTATTGATGGCATTGTTGCAGGATTAGAATTTCTAATAGCATCATCTAAGGTAGTTGTTGGCAGACCTGTACCAGGTGTTGAGCCTGACATAAAGATAAATGATCCCTATGTTTCAAGGAAGCATGCTCAAATACTTTTTGAAAACGGTAAATTCTATATTGAGGATCTTGGAAGTACAAATGGAACATTTATAAATGATAAATTAATAACGGAGAGGGTGGAGCTTAAAGACGGTGATATTATAAAGCTAGGGCTAGCTATGTTAAAGTTCAGTTTACAATAGCTAACAACCATCTATGTAAAGATTAAGCATCATATAGGAGAATTGTTTAACAACTACAATAAGTTAGTAAAGCTCTTTATTTCTTTAATTTAACTCCTTACTGAAGATTTCAATAAGCTTAAAATTTTGAAGTACCTCTATCTGGAGGAACGTTTCAAAATGGTGTATAGTGGTGGCTTAAATACAGCAATTAATATAGTTCATGGTAATGGGCTTTACGGATGATGAGGCTGTGAGCTTTAAGTAATTAGGAAGATAGTTGAACGTTAGAAGCTTCTTACAATAGTGAAGGATAGTTCATGCGTGGAGTTTAAATATTGGTTTAGCTTAGTTTAGATGTTTATGGTTGTATCTATAGCTGAAGCTGTAAGGAGGATTGTTAGTAATAGTCCATGTGTAATGGATTGCTTAAGAATGGATGTTGTAAACTATACTGCTTTAGCCTCAAGGATTCAGAGCGATGTTTCAAGAGCTCTTGGAGGTAGGAAGGTTAAGCTTGAAGCTATTAAGATGGCGTTAATAAGATGTTCTGAGGAGTTGAGGAGGGAGGGGGAGGAGCTTGATAGGAGTATTTTAAGTGTTATTGCAAACACGGTTTTAGAGCTTAAAAACGATGTTGCTTTAATAACTGTAAGGCAGGAGGGGCTTGTTGGTAAGCTTGATGAGTTGATGAGGAGAATAACTAGTTTAAGATTTCTACAGTTAACACAGGGGGCTGAAACATTTACTATTGCTATTGATCAACGTGCATGTGATGATGTTTTCAGCTTAATAGGTAAAAGTAATGTGGTTGCTGTTTTCCATAATCAGTCAGCTATTATCCTTATGAGTCCTAAAGAAATAATAACAACACCAGGTGTTATATCATATATTACATCCACCCTACTTAGAAATGGAGTAAATATAACTCAGATAATATCATGCTATGTTGATACAATACTAATAGTTAATAGAGTGGATGCTGTAAAAGCCTATGAGGTTCTGGAGAGGAAAATCATTGAGTTAAGGAACAGCATGTCCGGTAAACATTAATCTATTACGTTTAGTACACTAGTACTTGAATTTTGTTTCATACGATACATTAGGTTTTTACCGCTTCATGAATGTAGAAAGTATGAAGGTTGTTCTAGCATACTCTGGTGGTTTAGATACTTCCGTAGCTATTAAATGGCTTCAGGAAAAGTATAATGCTGAAGTTATTACTGTAACTGTTAATGTTGGTCAGGGTGATAGCTTAGAGGAGATTGAGGCTAGAGCTTTAAAGATAGGTGCTTCAAGACATTACTCCATAGATGCAAGAATGGAGTTTATTGATGGTTATGTTTATCCAGCTATTAGAGCTAATGCTCTTTACGAGGGTAAGTATCCTGTTAGTAGTGCTCTCTCAAGACCCTTAATCGCCTCAAAGCTTATTGAGGTTGCATCTAAGGAGAATGCTGATGCTGTTGCTCACGGCTGTACTGGTAAGGGAAACGACCAGGTAAGATTTGAAGTTACTTTGAAGGCTTTAAATCCAGCTATAAAAATTATAGCTCCAGTTAGGGAGTGGGGGTTAACGAGAAGTAGTGAATTGGAGTATGCTAGAGTTAAAGGTATACCTGTAAAGGTTAAAACAAATCCGTACAGTATAGATCAGAACCTATGGGGTAGATCTATTGAGTGTGGTCCAATAGAAAACCCTGAGGCTGAGCCTCCTGAAGATGCTTTCGAATGGACTGTAAACCCTGAGAATGCTCCAAACACTCCTGAATACGTTACTATAGGGTTTAAGAATGGTGTACCTGTAGAGGTTAACGGTGAATCTATGGATTCAGTTTCCTTAATAAATTATTTAAATATTGTTGCTGGTAGACATGGTGTTGGTAGAATTGACCATATTGAGGATAGGCTTGTAGGAATTAAGTCAAGGGAGGTTTATGAGTGTCCAGCTGCAGTTACCATTATTGAGGCTCATAGGGATTTGGAGAAAATGGTTTTAACAAGAAATGAATTAATGTTTAAGCAGATTGTTGAGCAGTGGTGGACATATCTTGTCTATACCGGTCTTTGGGTTGAGCCTTTAAGGCTTGATCTTGAATCCTTCATAAATGAAACCCAGAAGAGAGTTGATGGTGAGGTTAGGGTTAAGCTATTTAAAGGATTAGCTACAGTTACCGGTAGATCATCACCCTACTCAATATATGATTTAAAGCTATCAACCTATGAGGAGTGGAGTACGTTTAATCAATCCTATGCTAAAGGATTTATAGAGCTTTGGGGTCTTCAATCAGTAGCCTCATACCAGCTTTTAAAACGGTGATCTATGTCTAAAAATTCATTAAACGATATATTACGTGGCGGAATAATAGTTGATAAGCCTAGTGGAAAAGTTGCTGAGTATACATCATCTATTCTAGCCGATGAGAAGATTAAGAAGTATGTTGTTGATATTGTTAAGGCACATGTAGTAATGCTTACTGAGAGGAAAATATTGGGGAGGGATGAATCCTCCAAGATTTTAAAAGTTCTTAATGAGCTTACTGATTTTAAGCTTAATCCTATGCTTGAAGATATACATATGAATCTCGAATCCTACATTATAGGTAGGCTTGGCTATAGTGTTGGAGGTAATGTTAACATCGCTAAGAGTAGAAACGACCAGGTTGCAGCAGCTATTAGAATGGCTCTACGTAGTGAATTGTTGAATATAGTTTTTAAGCTTATAGATTTGAGAAGAGCTATTTTAAAGAGATGTGGTGAACTTATAGATGTTGTAATGCCTGGATATACTCATCTCCAACATGCTCAGCCAGTAACTGCTGCTCATCTTCTACTTGCCCACCACGATAGGCTTAAAAGAGATACTGACCGTATTAGGGATGTTTACAGTAGAGTTAATATTAGCCCTATGGGCTCCGCTGCTCTTGCAACATCAAGCTTCAACATAGATAGATTTAGAGTTGCTGAGCTTCTAGGTTTTAACGGGTTAATAGAGAACTCTATAGATGCTGTATCTTCAAGAGACTTTGTGGCTGAAGCTGTTTTTAACCTATCACTAATTATGGCTAATTTAAGCAGTTTTGCAGAGGAAATAATTTTGTGGAGTACTTTAGAGTTTAGCTTCATCAAGCTTCCTGATGAGCTTGTATCTACAAGTAGTATAATGCCCCAGAAAAGAAATCCGGTTGTTGCTGAGCTTGTAAGGGCGAAGACAGGTAGTGTCTATGGAGACCTTTTAGCTATACTATCGATACTTAAGGCTTTACCTCTAAGCTATAATCTAGATCTTCAAGAAATAACTCCGCATTTATGGAGTGCATGCAGTACAGTTTCATCAACTCTAGACGTAATGGTTGATGTTGTTTTAAAGATGGAGTTTAATACTGATAGATTAATTGAGGCTGTTAGAAGCGGTATGTCAGTAGCAACCGAGCTTGCAAATCTTCTAGTTAGAAAAGGTATTTCATTTAGGGATTCCCATAGAATAGTTGGATCAATACTTAGAGGTAGAAATACTCTAGCAGCAGATGAAATAGTTGAGGCTTTGGGTAGGTATGGGATTAATGTAAATATAGATGATGTTTCAAAAATACTTAATCCATTCTACGTTGTGGATTTGCATAACGTTACTGGGGGTCCATCTCCGAAAACAGTAGGTAAAGCTATTAATGTAAGGCTTAAAGCCTTAACAGAGGATGAAAGATACTTTAATAGTCTAGCTGAAAAAATTAAGGAGTATGAAGCTAAACTCAATAATGCAGTATCCAGCATAATTAATGAGCCTCAAGAATGAATGCTAACTATTAGAATTCTAAGTATAATTTATTCATATATGATTCCCTATAAAATTTATGTTCTGGAATTGTCATAAGTCCCGATCATTCAGCTATGTTGGAAATCAATAGCTAAATATATGTATTTAAAGTATAGGTTAGCTAATTAGGTTTAAGCCCTTACATATAGCTAAATTTAACGAAATAGGTTGTAAAGCTAGATTTTTATACCTGTGTTTTCAACTATAGTGATGAGTATTGATAGTAGGGATAGGAGAATAATTGAGATATTAAAAAAGGATTCAAGAACATCGTTTGTAGATATTGCTAAACAGCTTAATCTATCTGAGGGGGCTGTTAGGAAAAGGGTTAAGAAGCTAATTGATTCAGGAATTATTAGAAGATTTACAGTTGAGATTTCTGAGCCGAGCGTTAAAGCATTAGTTCTTATTTCATCAACTCCTGCAATACCAAATCCTAAAATAGCTCAGGAAATAAGGAACATTAAGGGCGTTGAATGGGTTTATGAGGTTACAGGACAGTTTGATATAGCTGTTCTTGCATCAGGTCCTGATATAGCATATCTCAATAAGATAATAGATGAAATTAGGTCTCTAAACGGTATTACACATACAAACACACTAATAGTATTAAGACAGCATTAACTAATTTATCAATACATGGCTTAAGCTAGAATGCTAGCAAATGTTTCTAGACATATAATAATCAATCTGAGTAATAAATCCTAAATTCAGCTTAGCTTCCCAACAATTAATAGATGAATAGTAGCTGCGACAACAACCTAGACAGTAATTACTATTAGATCTAGTATTGTGGCTTCACGTTTAAGCCTTAAAGCTTCAAGCAAGCTTATGTTAGAATTAATAACGTATCTGAACCGCCTACAGTTTAACGTTTATAGTATTCTATATCCAATATGTATTGCTGAGTTTTTACATTTTCTAACTTGAAGGTAGGGAATTCGTTAAGTTTTCAGCAGATAATGCTTAAAAACCCACTTCCTAAACAGTTTTAGAGGTGATATTTGTGAAGGCTTTATGTCCTCAATGTGAGGGTGAGGTAAATATACCTGAAGATGCAGTAGTAGGTGAGATAGTAACCTGTCCGGACTGCGGCTCCCCATACGAGATTGAATCAATAGGTAGTGAAGTAGTGATTAAGCCTGCTGAGGTTGAGGGTGAAGATTGGGGCGAGTAGTAGTTGGTATCTATAGGGATTATCTACGACTTCATAAGGCCTGAGGAGAAAATGCTTATAAATGAGGCTAGAAACCAGGGGGTTGAGGTTAAACTTATAGATGCTAAAAACATCTATTTCAATATTTCAAACAGCCTTAAAAATCTTGAAGATATATATTTGCAGAGATGTGTAAGCTATTTTAGATCAATACATATAACGTATCTTCTTGAAAGCTTTAAATGCACAGTTATTAATAGCTTCAATACTGCCCTAATATGTGGTAATAAGCTTTTCACAACAATATCCCTACTAAAACACGGCATACCAGTACCTAAAACAGCTATATCCTTCAGTAAGAGTTCAGCATTAAAGGTTTTGGATGAGATTGGATATCCATCAATACTTAAGCCGGTTATTGGTAGTTGGGGGCGTCTTATAGCTCCACTAAACGATCCTGAATCCTCACTTGCAATTCTTGAATCTAGAGAGTATCTTCATCCAATATATCATCTATACTATATTCAGGAGAGGGTTGAAAGACCTCCTAGAGATATTAGGAGTCTGGTTGTTGATGGGCAGTTTATATGCGCTATTTATCGGTATCAGCCACCACTAGACTGGCGTACAAATACTGCTAGAGGTGGTAGAGCTGAACCATGTCCTGGAGTAGATGAGCTTATAGATGTTAGTGTTAGAGCAGCTGAAGCTGTTAATGGAGAGATTGTTGGTGTTGACTGTATGGAGGGTAGGGATGGTCTTGTAGTTCATGAGGTAAACAATACTGTAGAGTTTAAAAACATGGTTCGTGTAACTGGTGTTAATATTCCATCAGCAATTATTAGCTACCTGAAGCGTAGAGCTAAGAAGTAGCTTCTAGACTAAGTTATATTTAGAACTTGTATATTTAAGATAAGTCCTATGCAATACATAACCTATAATATCTGCTTTAAGTTATGCCTCCAAGTGGATGTAGCTTTAGTATATGATTTAGTGAGATGGGAGGAGAAGAAGGTAATTGAGGCAGCTTCAAGAAGAGGATTAAATATTAAGCCTATAGATGCTAAAAGCCTAGTTTTAGATCTATCATCTTTAAATACCTTTTTAGCTGATGTAGTGTTTCAGAGATGTATTAGCTATTTCCGTGGACTATACTTAACAGCTGTGCTTGAGGGTATGGGGGTTAAGGTTATTAATAGCTTTAACGTATTGATGCTATGCGGTAATAAGCTTTTAACAACTTTAAGGCTTAAATCATGCAATATACCTACTCCTAAAACAGTGGTTGCATTTCATCAGGAGTCTGCGTTAAAGGCTTTAGAAATGTTTAACTATTATGCTGTGATAAAGCCAATATTTGGTAGTTGGGGTAGACTTATATCTCTCGTTAAGGATTTTGAAACAGCTAAGTCAGTTATTGAGTTGAAAAGCGAGCTTCACAATCCCCTACATGAAATATTCTACATTCAAGAATTTGTTAAACGTCCTCCTAGGGATATACGTATTGTTGTAGTTGGATTAGAGCCTATTGCTGCTGAGTATAGGTATTCAGCAAGCTATGAGTGGCGTACAAATATTGCTAGAGGCGGTAGAGCTGAGAAGTGTGATTTAACAGGTGAAATTGAGAGATTAGCCTGTAGAGTTGCTGAAGCTGTAGGTGGAGGGGTTTTAGGTATTGACTGTATGGAGAGTGATCACGGCTTACTCGTACATGAGGTTAATGCTAATGTCGAGTTTAAAGGTGTAAGTGAGGCTTCAGGTATTGATGTTGCTGGCCGAATTGTTGAGTATTTATCTGAGTTAAAGAGGTAGATAATATGAATGTTGGGGTTGTAGGCGGCTCAGGATATGTTGGAGGGGAGCTTTTAAGGCTTCTACTACTACGTGAAGACGTGAATGTTACTATTGCTACCTCACGTAGATTTAAGGGGGAGTATGTTTTTAGAGTTCATCCAAATCTAAGAGGGTTAACAGATCTAAGATTTACAGATGTAAGCCTAGATGAAATATCTAGAAGATGCGATATCGTATTTACAGCTGTTCCACACGGATCATCAATTAAAATTGTGCCTAAGCTTCTTGAGCTTGGCTTAAGAGTTATTGATTTAAGCGCTGATTTTAGGCTTAAGGATCCTAATGCATATGAGAAGTGGTATGGGTGGAAGCATCCATACCCTAATCTTCTCAGAGAATCGGTTTATGGACTTCCTGAAATACATAGGGATGAAATAGCTAAGGCAAGGCTTATCGCTAATCCTGGATGTATGGCTACAAGCATAATACTTGCACTTACCCCAATTGTTAAAGCAGGCTTTATTGATGTTTCAAGAATAGTTGCAGATGTTAAGATAGGTTCCTCAGGCGCTGGCTCCTCATACTCAATATATTCCCACCATTCTGAACGCTGCGGTGTTGTAAGGCCTTATAAGCCTACATCGCATAGACACATAGCTGAAGTTGAGCAGGAGCTAAGCCTAGCTTCAGGTAGTAGTGTTTGTGTTGCTATGACTCCCCACGCAGTAGATCTTGTTAGAGGTATATTGTCAACATGTCACCTCTTTACTTTAAGAAGAGTTCAGCAAATCGATTTATGGAGGGCTTATAGAGGATTCTATAGGAACTGTCCATTCATAAGGATTATTAAGGATTCAAAAGGCCTACAGAAGCTTCCTGATCCTAAATACGTTATCGGCTCAAACTACTGCGATATTGGATTTGAAATTGATGAGAGAACCGGTAGGATTGTTGTTTTTTCTGCAATAGATAACTTGATGAAGGGGGCTGCAGGTCAAGCTGTTCAAAACATGAATATAATGATTGGAGCTGATGAAAGGAAGGGGCTTTACTTTCCATCCATTCATCCAATCTAGGTGGTTTAATGATAGTTGTTAAAATAGGTGGTGAGCTACTGGATAATCTCAGCAATATAGCTGAGGACTTGAAAAACATCGGTGAAGACGTTGTTGTAGTACATGGCGGTGGGGATGAAGTCTCAAAAATAGCTGAGAAAATGGGTAAAAAACAGGTTTTTGTTGTCTCGCCTGAAGGTATTAGGAGCCGCTACACTGATGAAGAGGATATTAAGATATATCTTATGGTAATGGCTGGATTAATAAATAAGAAGGTTGTTTTACTACTGGCTAAGCATGGGTTGAAGGCTATAGGTTTATGTGGTGTTGACCTAAACTTAATAGTAGCTAAACGTAAGAGGAAGCTTATAGTTGTTGATGAGAGGGGTAGAATGGTTGCTATAAGCGGTGATTATAGTGGGAAAGTTGAATCTGTAAATGTAGATGTTCTTAATATGCTTACAAGTAATGGATACATACCTGTAATAGCTCCTGTTGCTGTAAGCTTAGATTATGAGTTTCTTAATATTGATGCTGATAGTGCTGCTTCAAGCATAGCTTCATCAATTAAGGCTTCATCCATCGTTTTCCTCACGGATGTTGATGGGGTAATGATTAACGGTAAAAAGGCTGATGTAATTAGAATACAGGATGTTGACTCTATATTGAAATCCATAGGTTTCGGAATGAATAGAAAGATTATGGCTGCAGCTAATGCTGTTAAGATGGGTGTTGGGAGAGCTGTTATTGCTCCAGGATATGTTAGTAATCCTGTATTTAAGGCTATTAATGGTGTTTCAGGAACGGTGATTATGTGAGCATGGCTGAGGATAAAATTCTTGCAGGGGTTTATCAGAGATTTCCAATAGTTGCTGTTAGGGGTAGAGGAGCATTGGTATGGGATTCTGAAGGCAGGGAGTATATTGACTGTATGAGCGGTTACGGTGTAGCTATAGTTGGCCACTGCCATCCTAAAGTTGTTGAAGCTGTTAGAAATCAATGTGAAAAGCTAATGGTATGCCATTGCTCCCTATACAACGATGCTAGAATGGAGTTTCTTGAAACACTTGTAAAGCATACTCCTAAAGGATTAGATAGGGTTTTCCTATCAAATAGCGGTGCTGAATCGATTGAATGTGCAATTAAGTTAGCGGCTAAATACACTGGTAGAAGGGAGTTTATAGCTTTTACTGGAAGCTACCATGGGAAGACTCTGGGCTCCCTCTCATTAACGTGGAGTTTAAAGTATAGAAAGCCGTTTGAGCATCTTCTATATCCTAACGTTAAGTTTGCTAGATACAACGATGTTGAGGATTTTGAAAGTAAGATTACAGATAATACAGCTGCAGTTATTGTTGAACCTATTCAGGGTGAAAGTGGTATTCATGTACCATCATACGAGTTTATTAAATGTTTGAGGGAGGAAACATATAGGCATGGTGCCCTCCTCATCATAGATGAGGTTCAAACAGGCTTAGGTAGAACAGGTAGGCTATGGGGTCATCAACACTTCAACGTAAATCCTGATATTATATGTATTGCTAAGGGGATTGGGGGTGGAATACCTCTAGGCGTAACTGTTGCTGGAAGTGATGTTATGAATGTATTTAAGATAGGTGAACATTCAAGCACCTTCGGCGGAAATCCAGTAGCATGCGCAGCCGGTAAAGCAGTTCTCAACGTTATATTTGAGGAGAACCTAATTGGAAATGCTGAAGGGCTAGGATCTAGACTTAAAGGTATGCTTCAGAAGCTTCAGGGTGAAAGCCAAGCTATTAGGGAGGTTAGAGGTCTTGGATTAATGATAGGTGTTGAGATGAAAATTAACATATATAAAATACTGCTTGAAACAATTAGGAGAGGTGTTATACCACTATATTCCGGAATCAACACTATTAGGCTTTTACCCCCTCTAGTAATTAATGAGGAGCAGATGGTTAGGGTAGCTGAAGTCCTTAGTGAGGTAGTTAAATCCTATAGTATCTAGCATGATGGTGGAAATGGCGGATTATGTAAGGCTTCTTAGAGATATTGTTGAAATATATAGTCCAAGCGGCTACGAGCTTGAGGTTTCTAAGCGTATTGAGAAGTTTATGTTGGAGAACGGTTTTGAAAACGTTAGGGTTGATGCTGCTGGTAACGTTATTGGTGAGGTTGGCTCAGGCTCCCCTACAATCCTATTCTGTGGACATATGGATACCGTACCTGGAAAACTACCGGTAATTCTCGATGGGGAACTTCTATATGGTAGAGGTGCTGTTGATGCTAAATCTCCTCTAGCAGCCTTAATAGCTGCTGCCTCAAAGCTTAGGGATATTAGGGGACGTATTATTGTTGCAGCTGTAGTTGATGAGGAGGGTTATGGTAAGGGCATAAATGAAATCATTAAGAGCAATATTGAGGCTGACTATGCAGTATTTGGTGAGCCAAGTAATCTATATGGGCTTACAGTAGGCTATAGAGGTAAGATTGGAGTTAAAATATCCTGCCGTACCGGTCATAGTGGGCATTCGAGTGCTCCATGGGCTTATAGAAACGCTATAGAGGAGCTGTTTAACATGTACTTAAAGTTAAAGCTTGAAATTGAAAAAGTATTCTCCAGCTCCGTAGCAGTATGTTTAACTAGGATAAGTGGAGGTGAATCCCATAATATTGTGCCTAGTAGTTGTGAAGCATATATTGATGTAAGAACTCCGAAGGGCTGTAACGTTAATGAATGTGTAATGTTAATCTCTAAATTTGTTAGAGAATATGCATTAGATAGTGGATTGGATGTTGATATATTATATGATGATGTTGTTGAGCCTTATGAGGTGGATTTAGGTTCACCTATAGTTAAGGCTTTCAGTAGGGCTGTAGCTAAAATACTTAATAAGCCTATAAAGCTTATGAGGAAAACAGGTACTGGCGACCTAAATGTTTACGCTAGGTCTATGGGGGTTCCATCAGTTTCTTACGGTCCAGGTGATTCAAGACTAAGCCATACTGAAAATGAATATGTAAGGATTAGTGACTATATTAAGAGTATAGAGGTTCTTGTTGAAGCTGTAAAAACGTTATGTATACTTCACAGTTAAAATGGTTAACGTACTATTACTACTGTTTTAGGTATGAATATTACTGCATGTATTGCAGCCTCCCCCATAACTATTTCCCCTCCTAATCCACCTATTCCCTGTGAACCTATGATTACTGCATCGTATGGCCCATCAATACTCTCCCTCACTATCTCCTTTACAATTGAGCTTTTCGCAGGGTTAAAATATCTAATTTTACACTCTATATCAACTCCCCCTCTTTGACTTATATCCAATATTTTCCTTCTAACCTCCTCAATGTATGATTCATCCTGCTTCTCGTAGGCTATGTAGAGAGCTGTTATTTTCGAGCCATATCTTAACGCAAAATCTACTGCTAGATTTAATGCTTTAAGAGATTGCTCAGAGCCATCTGTTGGTACTAGGATTCTTCTAAAAAGATAGGTTATTGTATATGTTGGTTCCGGAATGTATACCATAATATTCACTATTTATTTATTTATTCCTTTTAAATATTTCTGAGCTGAAGCTGCTAAAGCCTCCAATCCTGGAAGAGGCTCTCCTGATAGGAATGTTAGTAGGGCTCCACCACCTGTACTCATATGTCCATGAAAGCTTGCCGTAATGTTATCTACTACAGCTCTCATATGTCCTCCCCCAAAGATTATGTATGCTCCACTCTCAATAGCTGCCTTAACTATCTCCTCACTTCCAACTCTAAACTCATCCTTCTCTATAACTCCTGCAGGTCCTCTTATAATTATTGTTTTCGCATTCTTAATCTCCTCTTTGTATAGATTAATGGTTTTAGCACCAATATCCATTATCCTTCCTTTTAAAGACTCCAAATCCCCCTCAACCCTCATTCCCTCAACTTCCACAGCTCCATCAACCGGCATCTTGATGTACTCACCATACTTTCTTAGGAGTTCTCTTGCTTTAGACACTTCCCCCATAAGCCCTTTCTCCTTTATGGCTTCAACAACTTGACTACTTAGCTTTACATCTTTAGCATATAGGAATACAAGTGCTAGTAGACCTGTTAAAAGTATTTTATCAGTTACGTTGTTTACCAATAGGTTCTCTATTATCTTTACTGAGTCGCGGACCTTACTTCCCCCAAGTATAAAAACCTTCCCCTCCATTTCCCCATATATTTTCCTTAATGCCTCAACTTCAGCCTCCATAACTCTTCCAGCACATGATGTTAATGTCATTGGAAATCCAACTATTGATGGCTGTGATCTATGAGCTGTAGCGAACGCGTCAAGTATGAAGTAGTTAAATAGTGGTGTAAGTTTAGATACTAGGTATGTCTTAGCTTGAAGCTCAGGCTTTCTTTCAAGAAGCTCCTCAGATTGGAATCTTACATTTTCAAGCAGCAAAATCTCTGATGGGTTAAGCTTCCTTATCGCCTCTCTTGCAGCTGGACCACATACATCATCAATAAACTTTACATCCACTCCTAGAATTGATGATAGGAGGTCTGCATGCCCATTTAGAGATGTGAAGTCAGGGTCTCCAGGTCTTCCCTGATGTGATATTAGCGTTATACGTGCCTCATCCTCAATAAGCTCCCTTATCGTTCTAGCATGCTCCCTAAACCTCGCATCATCCAGTATAACTTTTGAATCCGGATCTATAGGTGAATTAATATCAATTCTTACTAAAACATACTTATTGCTAAATTTAAAACTATCCATAGTTAATACTTTAGGTATTTTAAGAGACATGGTTCCACAATTTAGTTTAAGGCTGATTCTTAAATATTTTATCTGTTTCAGCTGTAACTACTGTATGTTACTATGTAGCCTCAGTTACGTTACGGATATATCTATCTTAAATAGATAGGTTTAAATATGGCTATTCAAATGGATATTAAGGGTTTTACGGAGGATCTTAAGGATGCATGGCTCATACTTGAAGACAGCTCAATTTTTAAAGGTGTATCCATCGGATATCCTAGAAATACTGTTGGAGAAGTTGTATTCACTACAGGTATGGTTGGATATACTGAGTCCCTAACGGATCCATCTTATAGAGGGCAGATACTATGCTTTACATATCCATTAATAGGTAATTATGGTGTTCCATCGTACAGTATGGTTGATAAGTATGGCTTCCCAATTTTTTTCGAATCTGAATCAATAAAGGTTCAGGGAGTTATAATTCATGAGCTTTGCATAAATCCATCTCATCAAGCATCTATTATGAGCTTCAATAACTGGCTCTACATGGAGGGTATACCTGGAATATCAGGTATTGATACTAGATACTTAACAAAGAAGCTTAGAGCTAAGGGTGTTATGATGGGTGCTTTAGTTTTTGACGAGCCTGAAAGCGGGTTTAAACTTCTGAAGCATTCCAGATCCTATGAATCAATAAACTTCGTTGAGGAGGTAAGTGTTAAGGAGCCTGTAATGTATGGTGAGGGTGAGAATATAGTGCTTATTGACTGTGGGGTTAAGCTCAACATTATACGTCAACTCGTAGCTAGAGGGTTTAGAGTTGTTAGGGTTCCATACAGCTACGATATTGATAGGATACTATCATACAATCCCCGTGGAATCGTTATAAGCAATGGGCCTGGAAACCCGAAACAATGCGGGGCAACTATAAAGACTATTAGGAGGATAGTTGATGAGACAAGCCTACCTATCCTAGGGATATGTTTAGGTAATCAAATAATAGCTTTAGCCTTAGATGCTGATACGTTTAAGCTTAAGTATGGTCATAGAGGACAGAATAAGCCATGCATAGATGTTGAAACTGGGAAATGCTACATTACAAGCCAAAACCATGGATATGCTGTAAATGAAGAAACACTTAAAAACACAGATTTGAAGGTATGGTTTAGAAATGCTGATGATAAAACTGTTGAAGGAATTAAACACGTTAGTAAGCCAATAATCTCCGTTCAATACCATCCTGAAGCCTCCCCAGGACCGTACGATACCTCATGGATCTTCCTTAAATTCCTAGACTATATTAAAATGCAGTAACACATACCGTAGCTAACTCTATAAAGTATCTTAATCTCTATATAGGGCAATATATTCAAATATTAGCTTCTTACTTAACTTCTACTTCACGCCTGATAAGTAGATGTACTCTTCTTTTAACCTCATCCTTAAATCCATGAAGTTGACAAATACTACGTCATGAATGGGTAAGGATTAAATGGTTCTAAGCATAGAATTCCGCTGTAGAGAATAAGTATGCGTATTAATTGAAGTTTCAAACCTAATAGTTTTTAAGTATACTAGTAGTATTAAATAGGTGTCTTCATGTGGACTGTTTTAATTACTGGAGGCTCTGGATTTATAGGGTCTCACGTAGCTAGAGCTCTTATCAGAGTAGGTTATAATGTTGTAATTTACGATGTGGTTGTGAATGATAAGCTTATTAAAGATATTAGGGGTAATGTTGCTGTAGTTCAAGGTGATGTTGCTGATAGTGCTTTACTTGCTGAAACCGTGAAGAAATACGGGGTTAACGCCATTATGCATTATGCTGCTTTACTTTCAGCAGCTGCTGAAAGGAGTCCGTATCATGGTTTTAAGGTGAATTTTGAGGGTACATGGAATGTGTTTAGTATTGCTAAGGCATTAGGTGTTAAAGCTATTATATTTGCAAGTAGTGCTGCTGCTTATGGATTAAAAGCTCCTGAATTTGTAAGGGAGGATATGTATACAGTACCTGAAACCCTCTACGGTATTTCTAAGCAGTATGGTGAAATGCTTGGCTTATGGCTTTGTAGAAGATATAACATAGGGTTTGCTGCTTTTAGATATGGATCAGTTATAGGGCCTGGAAGAAGAGATGGCGGCTTCTCAGCCTACTCTACACTTATAATTCAGAAAGCTGCTCAAGGAGAGAATTATGTTGTTAACGTACCTGAAGATACTTGTATTCCAATAGTCTACGTTAAGGACGTAGCTAACCTAGCTATATTAACTTTAGAAAACATTTCAAAAATTAAAAGTAGAATATATAATGTAGCAGGTTTAACTCCAAGCCCAACAGCTAGGGAGATTGTTGATGCTGTTAGGAAACATGTTAGAAATGTATATATAGAATTTAAACCTGACCCTCTTGCTGTAGAAGTTGTAAAGTCTTGGCCGAAAAATATGGATTGTAGTAGATTAAGAAGTGAGCTAAACTGGAGCCCAAGCTATAGTGATCTTAACTCTTTAGTAGAAGACTTTATAAATGAGGTTAGGGCTCATCCTGAAATCTTCTATGTGTAGCTAGCATCCAGTAGGTGTAGCGTAATGGATAAAGTTATTATTACTGCTGCTATTACAGGATCTATCCATACCCCTACTATGACCCCCCATCTACCCATCACCCCTAAACAAATAGCTGATGAAGCTGTTAAAGCTGCTGAAGCTGGTGCTGCTATTGTTCATATTCACGTTAGAGATCCAAGTAATGGTAAGCCAACTTCAAATCTAGATATTTTCCGTGAGGTTTTATACGATATTAAATGTAGATCTGATGTTATTATCTGTGTAACGACTGGTGGTGGATTCGGTATGACTGCTGAGGAGAGAATTAAGGCTATTCCAGCGTTTAAGCCTGAGATGGCTTCCTTCAACATGGGCTCAATGAATTTCGCATTATACCCATATGCTGCTAGAGTTAAGGAGTGGAAATATTCATGGGAGAAGCCATATCTTGAAATGACTAGGGATTGGGTGTTTAAGAATACATTTGCTGATTTAGAGTATTTCTGTAGGGTAATGTATGAGAATGGAACAAAGCCTGAGCTTGAATGCTATGATGTTTCACATCTATATAATGCTTACCAGCTGCTTAATGATGGTGTTTTAAAGCCTCCACTCCATATACAGTTCGTTATGGGTATTCTAGGTGGAATTGGTGCAACAGTAGAGGATCTAGTACATATGAAGCGAACAGCGGATAGGCTTTTTGGAGATGGTAGATATACATGGTCTACATGCGCAGCTGGAAGATATGAATTCCCAATATGTATTACAGCAGCTATAATGGGTGGACATGTTAGAGTAGGGCTTGAAGACAATCTATATCTTAGAAAGGGTGTATTAGCGAAAAGCAATGCTGAACTAGTGGAGAAGATGAAAATGCTAATATATGAGGTAACAGGAAGGGAGGCTGCAACACCGAGTGAAGCGAGGAAAATACTAGGTTTAAAGAGTAAGGATAACTTTTAAGCTGCAGATGCTAACCCCTACATAAGTAGCTTAGAATACTACACAATAGGCTTTCATGATTTTAAGCTGCTAATCTACAATATGTATAATTAAATAAATTCAGCGGGGGAAGCCTCGACTTCAGTAATGGAGAGAACATCACATTAACTAATGCTAAAATACTTGCTTAAAACAGTATCTAAATACCCTTCAGGATCCACCTCATCCACCTCTAAATCATCCACATTCACTATAATTATTGTATGTAGCTTAGCATATTTTATCTGCTCTATAGTTACTGGTGGATTTTTATAGTAGATGTCGCATAGCTTCTTTACTTTAGTAAATTCATCCAGTCTTCTTGTTGATGGAGGCTTTGTAAAGCATAACGGTATTTCCAGTATTAGATAGTATGGTGGTATTGCTAGGCTGAATTTATCTGCGTAGTGGCTATATCTAGCGATCTTACTTATAACTCTTACCTTATTATATGTTATAGGATCTAAACAATGTTCCGGAGGTGTAAATCCTGTTTCTATCTCTATGATTGTTGAGGAATCCCCTCTTACACCATACACATCACATACCAAGTCACTAGTAATGTTCAGCTCAACATCAACCTTTCTATAGCCCTTCCTCAGGAGAAACCATGAAACTATAAGCTCCATAACTGAATGATTTGTTTTAACAATACCCTTTAAATAGAGATTAACAAGCTTTTTCTTAATCTTATCCAGCTCATTTAAAGCTTCACCATCCAGCTTATTTCTTAACTTATCCATAATGCTTTCAAGATCATTTTCAAACTTTGAAGTACTCATAATCAAAGTTTAGAATTTAGGTAATTTAATAGTTACGCTTAAGTATTTGGTCTCCATGAAGATCTACTTCATTATTGGAGTTAAGCACTATATGAGTTGATATGGTTGTGAAGCTGCTTAGTTATTATATCTGGTACATTGATATTTAAGTATTGTTTCACATAGTACATTAAGTTTTTATACTGTTTTCTCATGTATTTATGATGTCAAAGTTCGAATGGGTTCGCAGAGTTCTTGTACTTGGATCTGGAAGCCTGAAGATAGGTGAATGTGGGGAGTTTGATTACTCGGGCTCCCAGGCACTTAAGGCTTTAAAGGAGGAAGGTATTGAAACCGTTCTCGTCAATCCTAATATTGCTACTATTCAAACAGATCCTAAAATGGCCGATAAGGTTTATCTTGTTCCTGTAGTAGCTGAGTTTGTTGAGAAGATTATTGATAGGGAGCGTCCTGACGGTATTTTACTTGGGTTTGGGGGTCAAACAGCTTTAAACTGTGGATTTGAGCTTTATAGAAGTGGTGTTCTTAGCAAATATAATGTTAAGGTTTTAGGTACATCTATTGAAAGCATTAATATAACTTCTAATCGTGAACTGTTTAAGGAAACAATGTCTAGGAATGGTATACCTATGCCTAGAAGTAAAGCTGCTTGGAGTGTTAAGGATGCTTTAGAGGCTGCTGAGGATCTAGGATATCCTGTTATTGTTAGAGTTGCCTACAATCTTGGAGGTAGAGGTGGAGGTGTAGCTTACAATGCCTATGAGCTTGACGAGATTGTTAGGAGGGGGATTGCTAATAGTCTTATAGGTCAGGTTTTAATTGAGGAGTATATTGGATGGTGGAAGCAGATCGAGTATGAGGTTATGAGGGATTATGATGATAACTGTATTACAGTATGTAATATGGAGAATATGTTGGGGATGAGGGTTCATACAGGTGATAATATTGTTATCGCCCCCTCCCAAACCCTTAACAATAGGGAATATCATCTACTTAGGGATGCATCGATTAAAGCTGTTAGAGCATGTGGAATTGTTGGGGAATGTAATGTTCAGCTTGCATTAGACCCTACCTCGGAGAAATACTATGTAATTGAGATTAATCCAAGACTTTCAAGATCCTCCGCCTTAGCTTCTAAAGCTACTGGCTACCCTATAGCCTACATGGCCGCTAAGCTTGCTATAGGCTATACTCTTCCTGAGCTTCTAAATAGGGTTACAAATATTACAACCGCATGTTTTGAGCCTTCTCTCGACTATGTTGTTGTTAAGGTTCCAAGGTGGGATTTATCGAAGTTTGAAATGGCTGATCGACGTTTAAGAACTCAAATGAAGTCTGTTGGTGAGGTTATGGCTATTGGTAGATGTTTCGAGGAGGCTATTCAGAAGGCTGTACGTATGCTTGACCTAGGGTTTAACGGCTTAACCATCGATGTCTCCAAATCCTCTATTGAGGTTATTGAGCATGAGCTTTCCAACCCTACTGATGAAATAATCTTCACAATAATTAAGGCGTTGAAGATGGGTTTAAGTGTTGAGAGGATTAGTAGGCTTACATGGATTGATCCATGGTTTATCTGGAAGCTTAAAAACATAGTTGATATTGAGGGGAAGCTTAGAGAAATAAAGGATTTAGATAGTGTTGAAGCTATTAAAGCTATTCGTGAAGCTAAGAGGCTGGGCTTCTCAGATAAGCAGATTGGTGAAATTATTGGTTTAAGTGAGCTTGAAGTTAGGGGTTTAAGGAAGAAGCATGGTATTACTCCTGTCGTTAAGCAGATCGATACGTTAGCTGCTGAGTGGCCTGCTAAAACAAACTACCTATACTTAACCTATGGTGGATCTGAGGATGATATTGAATTTAAAAGATGTAGGAAGGTTATAGTTCTAGGTGCTGGCACCTACCGTATAGGTAGCTCAGTAGAGTTTGACTGGTGCACTATGAATATGGTTTGGTCTCTTAAAGATTTAGGTGTGGAGGAAGCTATTGTTATTAATTGCAATCCTGAAACGGTTTCAACAGACTATGATATGAGTGATAAACTATACTTTGAGGAGCTAACTTTTGAAAGAGTTTTAGACATTTATGAGAAGGAGAACCCTATAGGTATTGTAGCATGTGTTGGCGGTCAAACCGCTAACAACCTTGCTCCTAAGCTTTCCGAAGTAGGTGTTAAAATACTTGGAACTCGTGGAGAGGATGTTGATAGAGCTGAGGATAGAGCTAAGTTCAGTGCTCTCCTAGACTCTTTAGGTATACCTCAGCCTCCATGGGCTAAATTCACCTCCGTAGATGAAGCTAAAGAATTTGCATCAAGAATCGGTTATCCTGTTCTTGTTAGGCCATCCTATGTTTTAAGCGGTACAGCTATGAAGGTTGCTTGGAACTCTAAGCAGCTTGAAAACTATCTCTACAGAGCAGCTAAGGTTTCTAAGGAGTATCCTGTTGTTATCAGTAAGTTCATAACAAATGCTATGGAGGTTGAGGTTGATGGTGTTTCTGATGGTGTAAACGTTGTTATAGGAGCTATTATTGAGCATATTGAGCCTGCAGGCATACATTCCGGTGATGCCATAATGGTTATTCCCCCTCAAAGACTCCCTGAAGAGTTAATGAATAAGATTAAGGAATATACCTACAGAATCGTTAAAGCATTAAATGTTAAGGGTCCGTTCAACATTCAATACCTAGTGAGAAATAATGTGGTTTACGTTATTGAATGTAATCTTAGAGCTTCAAGATCAATGCCTTTCGTATCTAAGGTTAAGGGATTGAATCTTATGAAGTATGCTGCAAGAGCTATTCTAGATTTAAGTATTGATGGGGTTAACGATCCTAAAATACCATACGTTGGCGTTAAAGCCCCCCAATTCTCCTTCATGCAGATCGATGGTGCAGACCCTATTCTAGGTGTTGAAATGAAGTCTACAGGTGAAGTTGCATGTATAGGGTGGAGTCTTCACGAAGCGTTGATGATGGCTTCACAGGCTGTTGGCTTAAAAATACCTAATCCTAAAGGCTCTATACTTGTAAGTGTGGGAACTGATGAGTTTAAGGAGGAGATGCTGCCTGTTGTTAAGGAGCTTCAAAGCTTAGGATACAATATATATTGCACTCCTGGAACAGCATCCTACTTTAGAAGTAGGAAGCTGCCTGTAAAGACTCTGTACAAGGTTAGTGAGAAAAGAGAGCCTAATATTTTAAGCTATATAATTAATAGAAGGATAGATCTCGTAATTAACATTCCGGCTACTGCAAGAATTGAGGAGTATGAAAACGTGATGATGGATGAATACATAATTAGGAGGAAAGCTGTAGAGATGGCTATTCCAGTAATAACTACGGTAAGTGTTGCGAAAGAGCTTGTTAAAGGACTAAACATTAAGAACTATACAGTTATGTCTCTTCAGGAATATCATAAGATAATAAATGCAAAATGGTAGCTACATATATCAGCTATAACCATAACTTAGCTTAAAATCTGAAATAACAATGTCTTACTGTGAAGTCTTAAGGTTAATCAGCTACTAACCCTAAGAAGTTTGTGACGTGTCCTGTATCAAAATTATGATTCTAATAATGTTAAATCCTAATTAAGAAATGTTGAAAGTGGTTTATGACTTAATTATGTAGATGTCTCATGTCTTCTCCTCTATTGAATTGATGGTTAATATTCAGAATAGTGGGGGAAGTAAGCCGTAAGTATCTGTTAACTATTACATATTTAAGAAGCTTAAGTAAAAGTTGGTAGCATCAAGTAAGGCATATGAAAGGCTTAAATCCTCTGTGTTTTAATTTAGGTCTTGAAATCCGTAAGCCTACTATACACTAGCTTGGCAGTACTTAATTTTGAATTAGAATAGTTTAAATAATAGTTTCTAGTTAGGGTCTATATGGCAATGTCTAAATCAACTGTATTGTTACAGCCTGTTTCGGAAGGTACTTTTTTAATGATGAAGTTAAGTAGAATTATTGCTAATGTTAAAACAAAGTATCAGAATTTAGCTATAGTTGAGCTTGACGAGTATGGAAGGGCTTTGGTGCTTGACGGTCTTGTTCAGTCAACTGAAGCTGATGAATACATATATCATGAATTGCTTGTCCACCCATCCATGACTACACATACAGAGCCTAGAAAGGTTCTAATTATAGGTGGTGGTGAAGGAGCAACATTAAGAGAGGTTCTTAAACACTCAACTGTTAGTAAAGCTGTTATGGTTGATATAGATGGTGAGCTTGTTAGCTATGCTGAAAGAGAGCTTAAAACTATGCATCAAGAATCGTTTAGAGATAGTAGAGCTGAAACAATAATTATGGATGGTAAGGAATATGTGGAGAAAACCAGTAACATATTTGATGTAGTGGTAATAGATCTTACGGATCCCTACGGCCCGGAGATAGCTCATGAACTATACACTAATCAATTCTATAGGAGAATCTATGAGGTTTTAGACGATGATGGATTAATGGTTACACAGGCAGGTAACTCATTCTACTACGAGAAGATATATGATTTTATACTCCAAAATATTAATTCAGTATTTCCCATAGTTCGTGAATATAATGTATGGATACCATCGTTTGGGTATGCCTGTAACTTTATTATAGGGTCGAAAAAGCATGATCCAGCATCATTAACCATCGAGGATATCAACGATCGACTCAAGATACGTAATGTTAAAACATACTTTTACTCAGGTAATACGCATAAAGCCCTACTTTTACTTCCAATATATAGAAGGAAAAGCTACATTACACAATCTACTGTAAACATAGTTTAAGCTAGAGTTACATATATTTATTAAATTAACCTTAGCTTACAGCTTAAATTCTTCATTAAATCCATCATACTTATGGAGTAGGGTTAATACCCCCACGGCTTAAGCTAGGGCTTCTAATCCATACATCCCAGTTAAAGCGGTTTAAAGGATCCTGGAGATCTACTGTAAGCTTTACATCTATTATGAGTAAGATCTTCATCAGCTAACCTGTTGAATTCCTTGTAGATTATTTAGAAAAGTAATTTAAACGCTAATAATATAAAGGCTACTCCTGAGAGGAATGATAGGAGTCTAAGTCCTTTCCCTCCAAATGGCTTACGGCTGTAAGCAGCTAGAAATATCAGTATTAGAGAAACTATTGTTGATCCTCCAATTATGGAGAAAGCAAATATTAAATGTGCAGTATTACCTAGGATTTCTAACCCTCTATTAAGAAGTGAGAAACCAACTGTAATAAGCCATACTATAAATGGAGGATTGAAGAATGTTAGAAGTAATCCACGTATATATGAGTTTCGATATGGGCTTTGAGCAGTATTCATCTTAACGCCTCTTATGCCTGAATATATGGCTGAGAGGCCAAGCCATATCAAAACTATGGTGCCAGCTATGTTGATGAGGAAAATATATTTATTCAGTAAATGCATTGCCCCAACTTCAAGTAAAGCTATTAGAGAAAGCTCAGCAGTAACTACGCCTAAAAGCATTAAAAACCCATTTTTTACGCTTTTCATACCCTCGTTTATAGATAGAAGGAAAACTTGACCTGGAACAATAAAGATTAAGAAACAAATACTTAAGCTATACAAGGTATACTCTAACCAATCCAACAATCTCTATACCTCACAGCATTACTCTAGTTAATGCTAAGGGTTTATTAAACATTAGATCTTTAACTATGGTTAGCTTTCTAGTAGGCTATGTTGGTACCTCATCTACATTATCTATTCTTTCATACTTCTTTGCAAGCTTAATTATTGTAGCTGCAACCTGCTCACTCATTCTTCCAAGCTTTCCAACATCTTCACTATAGGAGCGGTATGAGCGGTGCTGTTTAAATCCTAAAAATACTTCTTTAATTCGATAACCCATCATCTCGGTTTCAATGAGGATTGCAACATCTATACCCCATCCATCAGGTAATTCTTTTTCAAGAAGTGTCTTCCAGACTTCAGCTTTAGCTGCTACCTCACCTGTAAGGGGTTGTTCAAAATGTGAGATTTCAGGGAAAAATATCCATAGCAGCCTCTTAGCAACAAGTTTTGTTACAGGCGCGTCTTGAGGTGCTCTAAAGTATGCTCCTCTAGCCATATCGTAGCCCTCAACAACAATACATTCAACAAGCCTATCAATCCATTCAGGTGTTAAATTTTCAATATCAGCATCTAGGAAAACAATTACATCCGGATTTTTCTTAAGAGCTTCTACAATACCTATCTTCATAGCTAACCCCTTCCCCGGATGCATACGCTTAGATGTTGAAATAACCTCAGCCCCGGATTTTTCAGCTAATTCACGAGTATGGTCTGTTGAATGGCCATTAACAACTAGAACTAGAGGATTATACTTACTCTTCTTAGCAGCCTCAATACATGCAGCTATTGTTTTCTCCTCATTTCTTGTAGGAAAAACTACAACAACCTTAATGTCCCTATCTCTAGTCTGTTCACTCATAAAAATCATAATTTAATAGAATTTATAAATGTAACTGAAATACAACATTAGCAAACTATGTTTATTCTACATATAGCTAGAAGTACCATAGTAAGTACATTATACTGATAGTTTAGTTATTGTCCAGAATGCCTGTGGAGTAGCTATGCTAAGCATCACTGGAATGATGAAGAGCTGAAGAATAGAGGTGGTGGATTTTAGAGGCGAGAATCCTTAAATATAGTTGTAGGAGTGTTTATTGAGTAGGGCTTAATAGCCTATAAATATTGAGGTAGTGTTATGAAGCAAGTTATAATTGTTCGAACTGATCTCGGTATGGGTAAGGGCAAGATTGCAGTACAGGTAGCTCATGCATCCCTATCAGCGTTTCTTGAGGTTAAACGTAGAAATCCTGAATTGGCTGATGCTTGGCTTTCTGAGGGTCAGAGAAAAATTGTTTTGAAAGTTGGTAGTTTAAATGAGCTTTTAGATGTGGTGAAGAAGGCTGAAGATGAAGGGTTGCCTATAGCTATCATTGAGGATGCCGGATTAACACAGCTTAAACCTGGAACAATAACAGCAGTAGGTATAGGGCCTGCATTAGATAATGTTTTGGATAGGATAACAGGTAATCTTAAACTACTCTAGACTTATAGTAAAGTTAAATCTGTAGAGGCTTCTTATTCTCCTACTTATGTTAAGGTATACATATCCAAGTATGGAAGGAATTAGGATTGTAAAGTATTAGGTATTGAAGCTAAATTATCATTAATTAACTTCATAATTAGTTTATGATTTGATGATGCCCCCTCATTCTAAGCATTTCTACATAAACTTTTTAGAGCTGTAGCCTAATCTTGGAAAGCTTATGAGCTTAATTGCTTAAGCTTCATCATTAGGTCAGGTCTATCCGTAGCTAATCCATCTACACCCTGTTTAAGAAGTTTTAATCCATCTTCAAACTTGTTGACAGTCCATGCAATGATTTTCAGGTTAAACTTATGAGCGTTTGTAATGAGTTTTTGAGTAATATAGTTGTAGTTGGGAATTATGATTTCAGCTTTAGCGTCGAGGGCTAGTGTTGAAGGGTTTACGGGTTCACATGTAAATATAACTCCACATCTAACATCTGGGTAAGTAGTTTTTATATCTTTAACTACTGTATGGTAGAATGAAGCTATAATAATGTCTTCTACTGTCTTCTTTTCCTTAATGATTTTTAACGTTTCCCTCCATATGTTTTCCTCCTTGATCTCTACTATCAATCCGCATTTACCATTAACAGCATCTATAACCTCCTCTAGTGTTGGTATCTTCTCACCTTTACCTGCATTAAGCTTTCTAAGCTCATTAAAGCTTAAATCTTTAACATAGCCGCTTCCATTAGTAGTTCTATTAACTGTTGCATCATGAATAACAACAATCTCTCCTGTTCTACATGCTCTAACATCAACTTCAACGTAGTCAACTCCATACTCAATAGCTTTCAAAATACTTCTTAAAGTATTTTCAGGCTCAATGCCTGCACATCCCCTATGACCAACAATAATCATATAGAATTATTAAAACCGTAGATTTAAACCTTGCTAGATGTTTAGGATGTATGGTAGTCCTGGAGGTTAAGTTTTAGATTACATGTCACCTCCATAATTTAAATTCATTTTAGCTATGTTTAGAGCTGTATTTCAGCTTTAGGCTAGGCCATAGTGAATCTATAACTATGTATAGTAGTATTGCTTGTCTTGCTATTGCACACCACTGTACGGGGCTTGATATTATCCATGGGTTTCCTAAGCTGAATGATGGTGTAAACCATCCAAGTATTATTGCTGAGTTTAGTAGATCTGCTGTTATGAAGGCTGGGTATTTTCTTGTAATTAAAGCTGAAAATGGAAGTAGCTGTATGAAGTATTGAGGTGGGAATTTATAGCTTGAAATCATAAATGTAAATAGTAGAAGTCCACATTTATACATTATACTTCCACCCCACTTAAACATTACTACGGTAATCATAATTACCATCACTATTAGCGATACTAATTGATGATTAAACGGTACTATTATTAGCCAGCTATCTTCAACCCTCCATGTAGCCTGATAAATATATGGATATATTGCACCATTAAAGTTTTTAGCTAGAAAGTAGATGTTTGGTGTAAGCATTCCTAGGATAGTAGCTAATATATACTTAGCTTTACCTCTTAATTCCCTAATGTCGCTTATAAAGGCTAATATGCAGATTAATGGAATAATACGTGTAGCTCCAGCTAATCCCAGAATAAATCCCGATATGGTTAACTTCCTGTAGAATAGGTATATAGATAGTAGTAGGAGGAAGCTCCCTATCCAATCGAAGCTGTAAACACTGTAGATAATGAATGATGATGTAAATACTGTAAACATTAAAACTCTATCCGTATTTCCAGCTATCTTAAATGTTAGAATTAAACTACCTATTAAACATAAATATATTATTAAGCTAATTACTAAGTAGTAGCCTTCAATACTTCCAGCTAGGGATGCTAAGTAAACTATTAATCCGCTTATAACCGGATACTCAAAGTTATACTCTATGTAGGGTATTTTCCCGCCTGCTACTTCAACCCTATACCAAAACCATACTATATCGGAGTAGAAGCTGAAGTTGAAGTTTGGATAGTGAATCCATAAGCTAATAATGAACGTTGCTGTTGTAGACACTATTGCTGAGTATAGGCTTCTCCTATCATCCATCAATAGCTATGTTAATACAAGTATAAATACTTAATTTCAGTTAATTAGGCTCTGTAAACTTAAGTATTGCTGATTGTCTTCCAGGTAGGGCTTAAGTTTACGGTGGTTAACTACGTTCTTAAAGCTAAGCATATTATTAATTCTGATAATTAATACTATTAGCTTAAGTATTTAAGCTACCATAGCTCAGTAAATTATGCATTTAACTGTACATGATGCTGTTATTTTAGCTGCAGGTAAGGGTGTTCGACTAGATCCTATTACGCAAACAAGACCTAAACCATTAATTCCCCTATTAGGTAATCCGCTTCTAGTACATGTTCTTAAAGTTATTAGGAATATTGGTATTGTAAATTTCCACGTTGTTGTTAACTATATGAAGGATATGGTTAGAAATACTCTGCTGAACTATGCTAAACATGTTGATGTTAACATTAATATTGTTGAGCAGGGTGAGGAGCTTGGTACGGCTCATGCTGTTTCCAGAGTTAGGGAATTTGTTAGTGGTAGGTTTCTTCTCGTATATGGTGACTTATTCATACTTAATAGCTTACCAATATCAACTATTCTCAGCTCTCCTGGAGATATGGCTATTGGAGTTGTGAGGGTTGCTGATCCGTGGAATTACGGTGTTGTAGTTACTGATGGGTTTAAGGTAGTGGATATTGTTGAGAAGCCTAAACCATCAAATATTTTAAGCAGTATCTATGTCAATACTGGAATATATCTTTTAAACTCTAAAATATTTAACTATATTGATGATGTTAAACCATCTCCAAGAGGTGAGCTTGAACTTACAGATGCTATTAAGCTAGCTATTAAGGATGGAGGGGATGTTAGAGCTATCCATATACCTGAAGGCTACTGGATGGATGTTGGTAAGCCGTGGAATGTAATTGATGTAAATAAGGCTTTACTCCAGGGAATGATGGGTAAAACTGTTAGGGGCGATGTTGAAGGTAACGTTGTAATTAAGGGTCCAATACATATTGGGGATGGAAGCATTATTAAGAGCGGAACATATATTGAGGGTCCAGCATACATTGGGGAGAACTGTGAAGTAGGTCCCAACACCTATATAAGGCCATACACTGTACTATGTAATGGTGTTAAGGCGGGGTCAAGCGTTGAGGTTAAAGAAAGTGTAGTGATGGAGAACGCTAAGCTTCCACATTTAAACTATGTTGGTGATAGTGTAGTATGTGAAGATGTAAACCTGGGAGCTGGAACCATAACTGCAAACTTTAGATTTGATGAGGGAAACGTGAAGATGAATATAAAGGGGGAGAAAGTAGATACTGGAAGGAAAAAGCTTGGAGCAATAATAGGTGGACATGTAAGAACTGGGATAAACGTATCAATAATGCCTGGAGTTAAAATAGGTGCATGGAGCTGGATATATCCAGGTATAGTAGTATATAGAGATATACCACCCAACTCAATAGTAAAACACTTAGGTGAAGTACTAACGGTAAGGAAGTAGCTACTAAACTTTATGTTTACTATGTGATTTCGCATTTAACATTTGGGTTTTCAAAAACTATAGCTCCATCAAGCCTTAAATACATTTTAACAGCATAAACTTCAACCCCAACCTCAACAGCTTCTCTCAACTCATAACCTATCCTCTTATCAACCTCTACATATGGCTTAAAAGCCTTAGCCTTCGGATGAGCTACTATAAAAGCTACAATTGCTCTATATCCCTTCCTCCTTAAATCCCTTAGAAGCATTATATGTCTTAATCCCCTTTCAGAAGGTGCATCAGGATACATTGCATAGCTATCTCTTAGCAATACTGCAGACTTCAATTCCAGATATCCCTCAGTATCGTTACGTCTAATTTTATAGTCAATCCTCATCCCTCCAACCTTAACCTCCCTCCCCAATATTACGTAACCCTTAAGCCAAGGTATAAGATCCCTACTACATGCCTTCTCAAAACTCCTCATTTGAATATATGTATCAATCAATGCTGCTTCATCATTAACAACAACTCCAACAATATTCATGCTTGTCTTACCGCCACTTCTTAAACTACATAAAACCTGAGAATCCGGATATACTAAGTCATAAAGCCTTCCAGTATTCCTTAAAAGTGCTCTATAAATATTTCCGCTATGCTTAACAAGAGCTGTAACTCTACTATCCCTCCTTAAAATCAAGCATTTAAACACATTAACTTTATCTATAACTATCATTTCACACTCTAAAACTATAAGTCTACACGCTTTAAATGCTTTAAGCTCTTAGGGTTATATCCATATACTTGAAGGCTTACTCTAAGGCCATGGGCTATTTATATCAATAGGATTTGTAGTTTTCAGGTGTTACCAAGCAGAAAGGAAGAGAATTTAGGGAAAGTTGGCTAGCTATTTATAGTAAGCAACATTTTAAACATTGCCTGAATTTCCCTTTGACAGTTTGAGTATAAATGTCCCATATTGAAATTTTATATAAGACATTCTCCTATTTTATAGTTTGCTCATACCATTTTCACTGTTTCCCATAACCTCTAAGTCCATAGCAGAATTTTTATGCTTCTTAGGAAGAGAAGTGAAATATTTAAATATTTAAAGTTAAATAGGTTACATTGGGGTTGATTAAATTGAAGATAGGAAGACTGCTTTTAGCTTTAGTCTCGATGTTTCTTCTGCAGTTTCCTGTGATGGTTTTGGCAGCTCCATCAAGCGCTATATATTTTCCAGAAGTTAGTAATTCATCAGCCCATAACATCCTTGAAACCGATACAAGCACAACTATTACGATTTCATTTAAGAACACTGCGGGTGCAGATATAAATGATGTTGCTTCGACAATACAGTATCTCACTATTGCAGCAGCTAACCTGAGACCAGACCGAACATCCATTAACCCTGTTGCTCAATGGGAAATTTTTCATGGTGCTACGTTAAGGACATCCGGAACCGTAACTGCAGAAAAAAGTAGCGGAATATATTCACCATACTCAACTACTACAACCGTCGACCTATATGTCTGGTCTCTAGGTCAGCCAAGCTCCACCCTCGCAAATTATACTGATCCAAGTCAATTTAATAATGATCTTAAGATTCTTAGACCTGGTGAGGTACTCAACTTCACAGTAACATTTAAATGTCTTGGTGTTGGCGACACCGTCATCTGGTTCTTTCTAAAGGCATCTGAGGATGAGTTTCCAAGTAACTCCTATCCAACCTCCATTGACCAGATAAGTGATAAATGCAACCTTTACTATTCAAGTCTACCAGGAGGAGCGATAAAATTCTGGCTACCCCTACACAACAGCTATGACCCATATGACGAAGATTTAGGAACGGGGCATTCATTCAGACAACATAGCTGGAGTCGGGAACCGACGACACATGCATTTGCAAAAGCAAACAAGCATATTCATCAGAAACTTTCAGAATCTTCTGGCGAGTTTTTCACATTTCATATATGTGGCGTGAAATTTCTAGATAATAATAGAAACGGTATTTGGGAAATAGGTATTGATCAACCAGTCAATGGAGTTAAGCTTTGGCTTTTAGCGAAGACACAGGATGGACGACTTGTTCCAGCAGACGGACCAGACAGTCCATACTATGGTAGTATAGCCGTAATTGAGGAGCATGGTAACCCGGTTTTAAGCGGTGAGGGTGGGGAAGCTATTTCAGGGCTTTACTGCTTTAATCTTAAAGTCACTAAATCTGGAAGCTATGAATTTTACATATGGCTCGACGAGTCAACACTACCGGCAAACTATAAGGTATACCCTGCAATAGAGGATGAAAGCCTAATTATAAATTCAACATTAATAGGACCAATAATGCTTGAAACCGGAGAGAATGAGGTTTCCTACGGTAACAACTTCGCTAACTATCCACCACCGGTAGGTGGAAAAATTATCATGCAGGAGAATAGATTCTTGAAGTCTGAACTAGGATATATGCTTATTGTAGTAATAGGGTCTATTGGCATAATATGCATTATAATAATGAGGAAAAATCGAGGTAAGACAATATAAATCTTTATAAAATACTTTAATAAACCCTTTATTTATGCTGCTGAAATCCGGCTTAGTAAAGTGGTTTATCTAGGCAATAAAGTGCTTCATGACATGATTTAGGCATGCAATATAATGTCAAATAAACTTCCTATCAAGAGAAGGATAATTAATAATTGAGATTCAAATTTTCAGTCTGTCATTCACAATCTATCAATTCAGTTATTATACTAAGCCTCTATGCGAAACAGGAAGCTGAGCTTTCCGAATTTCAATGGCCACATCTTGATTAAGAAGATGCTTCCTATGATAGTAAATAGTTGAGTTTTTATGTTGTATCTCTTGAATAGTTTAGGATAATCTAAAAGATTTAAGTTATAGGTTGAAGGCTTTTCCTGGGTTGGGAGTGTTTCTTGGGTTAAATGCTTTTCATTGCCTTTATCATTTCGCTTAGACTTTTCGATCCATATACTTGAAGGCTTATTAGCGTAGTCTAACATTGCGTTAATTGTAATATGGATAGCGAGATAGTAGCATATTTCCTACCTCTAAGACAAAACAGAATGAAGTATGATAAAATTTCAAGGAAAATGAATCCTATAGCTCTAATTCTATATTTATTTTCTGAAGTGCTTCTAAACCTATTTCCATAAATTCTTCAATGGTTAAACCTATCTCCATGCATAATTGGATTCTTAGTCTGTTAACTCCTTTAGCAAAATCTTTCTGCTTAAGCTTCTTCATTAAGCTTTTCACTGTTACCTCACTTAGTTTTTTATTCGGCATAACTAGAGCTGTAGCTATTATGAGTCCTGAGAGATTATCTGCAGCTCTTAAAGCTTTTGATATTTTTAAGCTACCTTCTACACCTAGTCTTTCATTATGGGCTTTAATAGCTTCTAAAGCTTCATCTGGAAGCTTATTTTTAAGAATGTTTTCCGCCTCAAGGCCATGTCTACTCATATCCCCTAATACAACTTCATAGTCTATATCATGCAGTAAGCCAGTTAACCCCCAAACCTCAACATCCTCACCTAATCTTTCAGCTATTCTCCTCATTAATGCTTCAACAGCTAAACAATGTTTAAGTAATTGCTTACTCTTAACATAACTACCTAAAAGGTTTAAAGCCTCACTTCGTGAAATCATAAACTCAAATTAGATTACTAAAATTAAATTTTACCTAACAGAAAAGTAAATTACGACTTTATTTGATAATTGAATGATTGGTTTCAACTACTTAATTAAGTAAATTTTAACATGTAAAGCTAATGGAACAACAGCAATTACGCATTAAGTTTATAAGTAGGTTATAAGTAGTATTTTAGGGGTATTATTATGATGTATCCTAAAGGAGTTTTAAAAACATCATATGTAGCTATTGCAGTTATTGTAATAATAGTTATTGCTGCTATCGCAATTTACTTTACAACAATACCAGCACCGACTCCAACCCCTACAACGCTGACTCCCACAACACCTACCACTCCACCTCAAACTTCACCATCTCCTACACCTATAATTCCCATACCTGAAACAATAAAGGTTGGAGCTGTTGTTTGCTTAACTGGTACAAATGCACGATATGGGCAGTATTATGCTACAGCTTATAAGCTGGCTGCAGACGAAATCAATAAGGAGGGCGGCATTTACATTAAGCAGTATGGTAAGAAAATACCTATTGAACTAGTAATACTTGATGATGAAAGTGACCGTGAAAAGACTGTTAAGCTGGTAGAGTACCTATGTACGGAGGTAAAGGTGGTTGCGTTACTTAGTGGATGTGGAACACCATTCATATATCCACAGTCATCTGTTGCAATTAGAGAGAAGGTTCCATATTTAACTGCTGTTATTTCAACTGAAACTCTATTGGAGGGTGGGAAACGTAAGAGCCCCTATCTATTCAGTATGTTAGTAATGATTGATGTATTAGCGAGAAACATGATGGATTTACTTAAGGAAAATATAGATAAGGGTGTTTTGCCGAAGCCTCTTAAGATAGCTAATATTTGGGAAAATACTCCTCACGGCTTAGATTGGCGTCGTGGTATTTATGAAAAGGTGCTTGAGTATCCTGGATACTTTGAGGTAGTAGTGGATGAATCTGTTGAAGTAGGGGCAACAGAGTTTAGACCTTTACTTCTCAAAATAGAAGCTGCAGGAGCAAACGCGCTTATGGTAGATATTCGCCTTACTGAGATGATGAGTATGCATCGTCAATTAGTAGAGATGGGGATATATGGTAAGTATCCTGTAATAACTTATGGAGCTCGGGGAGGTGAAAAAACTTTTAGGGATGAGTTTAAGAGTAAGTCTGATTACGTTATATGGGGTACGTTTTTCTCAGATAGGTTACCCTATCCTCAAATAAAGAACTTTATCGAAAAGTGGAAGAAGGTTAGTGATCTTCCTGTTGAATGGTATGCAGCTGTCGGGTATGAAAATGCAAGAATAATGTTTAAGGCTATAGAGGCAGCCGGATCTTTAGATAGAGATAAAATACGGGATGCTTTACAGAATATTGTGGTTGAAGACGTTATGTTTCCAGGACAGAAAATTAGTTTTGATGAGTTTGGAATGGCGCATTATCCATACCTTATAGTACAGAATGTTCCTGAAGGTCAAACAAGAATAATATATCCACCAGAATTAGCGGAAGCAACCTTTATTCCTATTGGTAAATAGGCGTGATTGCTGGTGGATGGATTAATCTACTCCCTTTTTCTACACTTCATATTTTTAAGTTCAACCTATGCATTAATGACTTATGGAATGGCTCTTATCTGTGGAATTATGAGAATAATTAATGTTCTACATGCTGGTTTTATCATGTTTGGCGGTTATTTTGCATATACTCTATTCATTTATTTTGGTATTGATCCATTACTCTCATCTATCATCCTAATTCCAATAGCTTTTATACTTGGCTTTAGTATTCATAGGATATTGTTAGCAAGATTAGCTAGCATCTCTATGCAGATGACCCTTCTACTTTTGTTCGCTATTTGGCTGATAGCCCAGAACTTAGCGTTACTTGTATTTACAGCTGATCCCCGTATGATAGCGTCAAGGCTTCCATATGCTTTTGAAATATATTTAGGTGGTGTAAGCATATCCTTTCAGAGAATAGTTCTTTTAGCCTCATTTATTCTAATATCCTTCTCCACATACATACTACTAAATCGGACAATGCTGGGGAAAGCTATTAGAGGTACATCACAGGATGAGGAGGCAGCCTCCTGCTGTGGTGTTAATACAAAGCTTATAAAGGATATAGCGTTTGGTATTGGTACCGTTTTAGCCTCTATGTTTGGAGCTTTAGCAACTGTACTATATCCTATTGATCCGTTTTTCGGCACTGTTTTTCAATTTAAGGCTTTTGTAATAACTGTATTAGCTGG
>Ga0185307_1000148_pt1 | contig 48845 bp, 52 predicted proteins | sample LHCtaG_FD_128010 | JGI IMG/M metagenome (GOLD analysis project Ga0185307, IMG submission 128010) | Hot spring microbial communities from Little Hot Creek, USA to study Microbial Dark Matter (Phase II) - LHC4sed_matched (SPADES... | ecosystem: Environmental > Aquatic > Thermal springs > Hot... | reverse complement strand
TCTTTATTCTTATCTATAGCCTTCACCATGTAGTATACTAGGTCTTCAGGTAGGTCTGCACTAACTATTATTATAGTTGATGTACATATTGTCGGATACTCAGTAGTTATGAATTTGAATAACCCTACAGGTAGTGAGCATGTGTAGAGTCCACCACCTGTGAAGAAGTTTAACAAGTAATCACGTTCTTTACCGACTAACGGTAGTAACTTAACGTTAGGCATCCTAACCTCTAACTCCCTATATGCTGAAGCACCAGGCATAGTTGTTTCGAAGACTACATCTAACTTACCCTCAACAATCTTACTAACAACATCTGATTCTGATGATAATGTCAACATACCCTTAGCAATTAACTCCTCCGGGTTAAGACCATAAGCTCTAAGAATCATCCTAGCAATGATATCGTCTAAGGAGCCTGCAGCCCCACCAACACCCATCCTTAAAGTCTTACCCTCCTTAATAGCCTTAGCTACATCCTCAATACTGTTTATAGGTGAGTCAGGCCTAGTATAGACCATCTCGAAGTAGAATGGGAGTATAGCGTTTGCTAAGATCTTAATCCTAGAAGCGTTTACAACCTCACCAACAAGACTCTTAATCTTCTCAGGGTCTGTGAAGATAGGCATCCACGCAGTTTGAGATAATCCTAACTCAACATCACCTTTAGCTATAGCCATAGTATTAGCTAAACTACCACCAGGTTCTACACGTACTGTAATCCCTAACTCCTTCTCAATAACACTAGCTATAACTGAAGCTAGTACAAGCCATGCACTACCTACAGCACCACCACGGAAGACTAAACTCTTAGGCCAGTGAGGTAGTGGGAATGTAGGTGTTAGTGTGGGTGTAGGTGTTGGTGTTACTGTAACTGTTACTTTCTCAGTTACTTTAGTAGTTACTGTAGTTGTTATTGTTGTTGGAGTACCTACTGTAGTAGTTATGGTTACCGTCTTAGGCGGTGGTACAGCTGAAGAACCTGCGAAGTAACCAACAACACCAGCGATAACTATTAAGACGACGAGAACTACAACTAGAGTTGATGAAACTTTAGCAGACATTAATCATACCCTTAATAACATCTACTTTTAAAATTTAAATCTTCATGATTAGTACTGTTAGCTAAATGTCTAAGGTTACTGGATTCTTAACAACTTCACCCTTTCGGACCTTTACGTATTCTCCTTCAGAAACACTTACTGATCCGTTGACTATGACGTAATCTATACCTGCTGGGTAGTTATTAGGGTCTTCAAAAGTAGCTCTATCTTCAACATTCTTAATATCCAGTATTACTAAATCAGCTTTAAACCCAGGTGCTATTATACCTCTATTATTAAGTCTTAACTTCTGTGCAGGTATTGAGGACATCTTAGCTATGGCTTCCTCCAAACTTAATATTCCTAAGTCTTTAACATACCTCTTAATAACTCTAGGGAATGTACCGAAGAATCTTGGGTGTGGTTTACCTATACCGAGTGGGATGACTAGTGAGTCAGAACCTATGAGTGAGTATGGTTGTTTAAGTCTGTATATTAGGTCCTCCTCACTCATGAAATGCATCACCATTAATGTCTTACCCTCATCACTGCATATTAAGTCGAAGACTACGTCGTAGGGGTCCTTACTTAACTCCATACTCAACTCCAGTATATTCTTACCTTCACAAGACTTACAACTTTCTGAATATGATATAACTATATCACTCCACTCAACTATACTAAGTAGGTTCTCCCAATCAGAACTACTCTTTATGAGCTTGATGACCTCCTCCCTAAACTCCTTATCACTTAACTTAAATATCAGTTTATCAAGTCCGTCCTTATATAGTGATTGAGGGAGTAACGCTGTTAGAGATGTAGAACCAGCTGTGTAGGGGTAGATATCGTAGTTGACTTCAACACCATACTCTCTATACTTCTTTATTAAGTCAATAACCTCTCTAACCTTACTCCAGTTAGACCTACCAGCAACTTTTAAATGACTAATCTCTACAGGTATCCTAGCATTTAAACCTACCTCTAACGCTTCATTAACAGCATCTAATACTCTATGAGATTCACTCCTGATATGTGTTGAGTATATACCTCCATAACTACTTACTATCTTAGCTAACTCTACTAACTCGTTAGTTGATGCGTAAGAACTTGGTGGGTAGATAAGACCTGTAGATATACCGAAAGCTCCTGACTTCATAGCATCTACGGTTAACTCCTTCATAATTTTTAAAGCTTCATTACTTAAGTAGTCAGTAAATCCAGCAGCATTGATACGTAGTGTTCCGTGACCTACTAGAGGGACTATATTAACAGCTGGTTTAATCCTCTCTAAAGTCCTTAAGTACTCATCAAATGAATTCCAAGTAATATCTACTGATATACCTAGAGAGAGCTGACTCCAGAACCTCTTAACATCATTTAAAGACCTAGGTAGTACTGGAGCTGCTGAAAAACCACAATTACCTATAACTATGGTTGTGACTCCCTGCATCAGAGAGTTTAGAGCTTCGGGAAATGCTATGATTGATATGTCTGAATGGTTATGCATATCTATAAACCCAGGAACTACGTACTTACCCTTAACATCTATAACTACATCACCGCTTACGTTCTTTAAATATCCGATTCGGACTATACGTCCATCCCTTACAGCAATATCTGTTTCAAACCATGTTTGACTCGCACCTGTAATGACCTTACCATTCCTTAAGATCAAGTCATAACTCGTTAAAACCACCGTTAATTAATTAACTGATCATTAATATAGTTACTTCCTTAACTCACCTATTAAGTGTTTAACCTCAGGTAGTATTAACTTCTTAAGTGCTAACTCTACTGCTTGAGGAGATCCTGGAGTTAAGAAAATTACTGAGTTATTAGATACACATGCGTAATTCCTCGTAAGTATTGCTGCTGAACCGAAGTGTAAGTAGGTTAAATACCTGAATAACTCGCCATATCCTGGTAACATCCTACTACAGAACTTAACTACTGTATCAGCAGTAATATCCTTCTTACTAATACCTGTACCACCAGTTATTAGTAGCACATCACATAACATTAAACACTTCATAATCTCCTCAGACAGTACTTCACCATCATTCGGTACTACCTTACTAAGTATTAACTCATGACCGGAGTTAGTGATCAAGTCCTTAACAAGAGGGCTTATATCATCATTTTTTAAACCCTTAAATATGGTATCACTAGTAACGATTAAGCAGAACTTAACTTTTACATCACTCCATAACGCCCTATGTTCTTCAACGGGCATTAGGAGGACCCGATCTAGATGATTTAAGATATTCCTCAACAATATCATAACCGAATAACTGTTTAAACCTCTCCCTACCTTCTTTAGTCATCATTGACGGATTCCATGGTGGGTTAAATGTTATATTAACCCTCACATCCTTCACCCCCTCCACACCTCTAACATAATTAATAACTTGCTGAACTACAAATACCGTTATAGGACATGCTGGAGTCGTTAAAGTCATATCTATATACACTACGTTATTCTCATCAACATCAACTCTATAGATCAGTCCTAAATCATAGATGTTTATAGGTATTTCAGGATCGTATATAGTTTTAAGAACGTTCACTACACGACTAATTAACTCTTCCTTACTCATTAATCTAACCCCGAGTTAACTACGGATTACATAAATTTAAGTTATAGTTATTCTTAAGATGCATCATTCTTAGAATTATTAGGGGAGTTATTAAAGTAAGTTATCTGTAATAAGTTGTTAGGAATTCTAATAGTAATATTTATAAATTACCAAGTACTCAAGTACGTAGGTTTTGAGGTGTATTGTAGTGTTAAGAGGTTTTCATGGGACAACAACTGTAGGTATAGTAGTAAATGATGGTGTAGTATTAGCAGCTGATAAAAGAGCTAGTAGTGGGTTATACATAGCTCATAAAGCTGTTAAGAAGATTATTAGGATGGATGATAGAGCTGCTCTTACGATAGCTGGGTTAGTAGCTGATGCTCAAACACTAGCTGACTTCTTAAGAATTGAAATTTTACGTCGTAAGGTGATGTACGGTTACACACCATCGTTGAGGTCTTTAGCATACCTACTATCGTTAATCCTTAACTCATCAAAGTATTACCCATATATAGTTCAGTTACTCTTAGGAGGTTATGATGATAGACCTAGACTATACGCTATAGAGTTATTCGGTGATGTTGTTGAGGAGGATTACGCAGCTACTGGTTCTGGATCACCTATAGCTATAGGTATTATAGAAAGTAATTATAGGAAGGATATGCCTGTTGATGAGGCTTTAAATCTTGCAGTTAAGGCGGTATCAGCATCTATAGCGAGGGATGTCTTCACTGGTGAGGCTGTAGATGCAGTTGTTATAACTAAAGATTCCTACAAAGAATATAACTTTAAAATCAGGTGATATTCAGCTACATGACGTCTGTAGATAAAGTTAGACAGTTAATAGTTTCTGAGATCTTAAGTCAGATACCTAAGGAAGCTCAGGTAACTAAGATAGAATTTGAAGGTCCTGAAATAGCTGTTTACGTGAGGAATGTTAATTTCGTAGTAGAGAAGGATGAGATAATCAAGAATATAGCTAAGACTATTAGGAAGAGGATAGTAGTTAGAGTTGATGAGAGTAGTAGGAAGCCTGAGAAGGAAGTTATTAAATACCTACTAAATACTGTTGCTTCTGAGGTTAAGTTAACAGAAGATGATATAAGCTTTGATAGAGTGTTAGGTGAGGTAGTTATAACTACTCCAGAACCTAAGTACTTCTACAAGGATAATAGGGTACTGTATAAGAAGATATTTATAGAGACTGGTTGGAGACCTAAGATAGTTAGGAAACCACCACTTAAATCAAGGATTCTAGACTCAGCACTGAAGTACTTAATTAGTGAGAGTGATGAGAGGTTAAAAATATTAAGAAGTATTGGTGAGAGGATACATAGGGATACGTTATTTAAGGATAGGTATGTTAGGGTAACAGCTTTAGGAGGTTTTATGGAGGTTGGTAGGTCAGCAATACTTGTTGAGACTTCTGAGAGTAAAGTATTATTAGACTTTGGTTTCAACCCTAACGCACCTGACGCTACATCATCAATGCCTAGAATTGACGCTATAGGTATTAGCCCTGAAGAACTAGATGCTGTAGTAGTAACACACGCACATCTAGACCACTGTGGGTTAATACCCTTCCTGTTTAAGTATGGTTATGAGGGCCCTGTATATACTACAGAAGCTACTAGGGATTTAATGATCCTCCTCCAGTTAGACCTACTAGATATATCTAAACGTGAGGGTAAGCCATTACCATTCGATCTAAAACACGTACATAAGGCCTTACTACATACTATACCGTTAAAATATAATGAAGTTACTGATATAGCTCCAGATATAAGGTTAACCCTATACGATGCTGGACACGTACTCGGTTCTGCTATAGCCCACCTACATATAGGTAACGGCCTACACAACATAGTATACACAAGTGATTTCAAGTATGGTAAGACTAGACTCTTAAATAGAGCTAATGATGTATTCCCAAGAGTTGATACTTTGATAATGGAGGCTACTTACGGAGGTGTTGAACAACCGTCTAGGGAGGAAGCTGAGGCGAAGTTCGTAGAGATTGTTAAGAAGACTGTAGAACGTAAGGGTAAGGTCTTAATACCTACCTTATCCGTTGGTAGAGCGCAGGAGGTTATGGTGATACTAGCTAATGCTATGGAGTCTGGACTCATACCTAAAGTCCCAGTATATATTGAGGGTATGATAAATGAAGTTACAGCAATACATACAGCATATCCGGAGCTACTATCTAAGGAGTTAAGGGAGAAGATATACTCAGGTTTAAACCCATTCACTTATGAGATGTTTAAGGTATTATATGATAGGAGTGCTAGGGAGGAGGTCGTAGAATATAACGAACCATCAATAATTATGGCTACTTCAGGGATGTTAACAGGTGGTCCAGCTGTTGAGTACTTCAGACTTATGGCTTCAGACCCTAAAAACTCTATAGTATTCGTTAACTATCAGGTTGAGGGTACTTTAGGGAGGAAGGTGAGGGACGGTATTAAGGAGGTTCATATGGTGGTTGAGGATAAACTCCAGGTTATTAAGGTTAATATGGAGGTATACTCAATTGAGGGATTCTCAGGACATTCAGATCATAGACAATTAATTAGGTATCTGAAGAATTTAATTTCCTCAGGTCTAAAGCCTAAGAGGTTGGTAGTAAATCATGGGGAACCAGAGAATATAAGGAAGTTTGTTAATGAGGTGATGAGGATGAGAAAGGAGATCTATGAAGATCTTGAAGTCTACGCACCTAAGGTTTTAGAGTCCTTAACGTTAGTTATATGATGTCCCTACCACCTCTCCACCCATGCCTACCGACTAGAGGTACGAAGATACAGGGAGTATCCCTCTCAATCTTAATATTGTTGTTTAAGTCTTTAGTAACTATTGTTAAGTACTGTATGTAGAGATCACCTACCGGTATGACTAACCTACCACCAGGTTTTAACTGGTCTATTAATGGTTTAGGTATTTCCGGTGCAGCTGCTGTTACAATGATCCTATCATACGGTGCTTCAGCCTCATAACCTAAAGTACCATCACCATGTATTACAGTAACTCTACTTGAGTATCCAGCCTTCCTTAAATTCTCCCTAGCAAACTCTACTAACTCCTTAATTATCTCTATAGTGTATACATGACCTGAATCACCTACTATCTCAGCCAGTATGGCTGCTTGATACCCGGAACCAGTACCGACTTCAAGGACTTTATCACCTTCTCGAGGGTCTAACACCTCAGTCATTAAAGCTACCATATGTGGAGCACTGATTGTCTGCCCATAACCTATAGGTAGTGGGGTATCGACGTAAGCGTAATCTCTTAGGCTAGGTGGGATGAAGAGCTCTCTAGGGACTTTATACATAGCCTTAATAACCTTCTCAGACCTAAGTACACCAACTCTAACAAGCTCGTTAATCAACTCCTCCTTAGTCCTCCGGTACTCTATACCTCAACAACCAATAGTAATGTCTACTAAAGACTATTAAATCTTAAATACTTTAGTATAGGTCTTCAATTAATGATGTTAACTATGGTTGGGGTAGGGGAAGACTTATCTAAGTGTATCTCTTCAGAAGTCTTAAGAGTTAGTGGTCATAGGAATGTAAGAGCTACTCATAGAACAACCCTAGAATTCACTAAGGAGGACTACCTAACAGAACGTGGGGACTGTATAGTAGGTATCTCAGCTACTAAGGCATTGAAGGACTTCAACACATCATTTAAGGAATTAGTTAGGAGGTCTACGTCAGTAATCATAACTATGGTATTAACTCCTAACGGTATCTACGATATTATAGTAGGTAGAGGTGATGAAAGACTAACTTACGAAGATGATGTCAAGATAATAATTAGGAAGTCTGATTACGTCTGTAGAGCTACAGCTGCTGTGAGGTCTGATAAAGCTGCTGTAGATTTAAGACGTGATTTAATTAATTATTTAAGGTGTGAGGGTTCTAAAGCATTAGTTATTATGTTAGTACTAGATTTAAATTGCTTCTGGAGCTCTCCACTCCCCCCAAACTTCCCTTAAGACCTTACTCACCTCACCTAATGTTGCTTTACTACGTATTGCCTCTAGTATGTATGGGAATATATTAACTTCAGAATTCTCAGCAGCTCTCATAACGTCGTCTAAAGCCCTCATAACCTTAACGTTATCCCTCTCACTCTTAAACTTACTTAATCTATCAATAACCCTCTTCCTAACTTCAGGATCTACTCTAAGTATCTTAACCTTAGGTACTCCTGGCTCTACTAATACGTTAACACCTATTATAGGTATCTCACCCTTCTCAACCTTAACTTGATACTCATACGCTGCCCTAGCTATCTCCCTCTGAGGATATCCTAACTCTATAGCTCTTAACATACCACCCATCCTATCAATTTCATCAATTATCTTCCAAGCCCTCCCCTCAATCTCATCAGTTAACCATTCAATATAGTAGGAACCACCTAACGGGTCTATAGTATCTACAACCCCGGACTCGTAAAGTATTACTTGTTGAACCCTTATAGATAGTTTAACAGCTTCTTCACTAGGTAGTGAGAGTGCTTCATCGTATGAATTAACATGTAGTGATTGAGTACCTCCTAACACTGCCGCTAACGCCTGTATAGTTGTTCTAACGATGTTTACCTCAGGCTGCTGAGCTGTTAGGGTAACACCTGCTGTCTGAGTATGGAATCTCAACATCATAGATCTAGGGTCTTTAGCACCGAATCTCTCCTTCATAATCTCAGCCCACATCCTCCTAGCAGCTCTGAACTTAGCTACTTGCTCGAATAGGTTAGTCCTTGCTGAGAAGAAGAATGAGAGCCTAGGTGCGAAGGAATCTACAGGTATCTTACCTCTCTCTAAAACCCACTTAACATACTCTACAGCATCAGCTAATGTGAACGCTACCTCCATAGCTGGTGTTGCCCCAGCCTCCTCAAAGTGGTAACCGCTAATACTTATTGAGTTCCATCTAGGCATTTCCTTAGCACAGAATATTATAGCATCTGTTGAGTACCTCATAGACTGTTCTGGAGGGTATATATAGTTCTTCCTAGCTATATACTCCTTAAGTATGTCGTTCTGTATAGTACCGTCGAGGACAGCTCTAGAGACACCTCTAGACTCAGCAACTAGTACATACATAGAGAGGACTTCAATAGCTGTAGCGTTTATAGTCATAGATGTTGAGATCTTATCCATAGGTATATCCTTAAACACTATATCCATCTCAACAACAGTTGGCATTGAAACCCCTACCTTCCCAACCTCATACCAAGCCCTCTTATCATCAGGGTCTAGACCTAACTGTGTTGGTAGGTCGAAAGCCATACTGAGGCCTGTCTGACCAACACTTAATAAATACTTAAACCTCTGGTTAGTATCCTCAGCACTCCCGTAGCCAGCATACTGTCTTATAGTCCATGGACGGCCCCTATACATTGTTGGGTAGATACCGCGTGTGAATGGATACGTACCAGGAAACCCTAACTTATCTATGTAGTCCCACTTCTCTAAATCTAATGGTGTGTAGAGCCTCTTAACAGGGATACCCTCCTCAGTTAAGAACTCCTTCTTCCTTTCAGGGAACTTCTTTAAAAAAGGTTCTAAGAATTCCTTCTCCCACTCAATCATTCTCTGAAGTACTTTCTCATTCAGAGGTCTTCACCTCAGTTAACACCTCAATCAATACACCACCAGTCGACTTAGGATTTATGAAGTTTATCTTCCTAGAACCCCCAGCAACTAACTTAGGTTGAGGGTATGTTAGCTGTAGACCCGCTCTAACCAACTCATCACAAACTCTATCAACATCATCTACTTGAAAAGCTATGTGGTGTATACCTTCACCTCTCTTCTCTATGAATTTAGATATAGCTGAATCTGGTTTAGTCCCCATAAGTAATTCAATTCTAACACCTCCAGCATCAAACATAGCTATCTTAACACCCTCCTCCACAACCTCCTCAATACCTAATAACTTCAGCTTAAGTATATCTCTATACAACTTCATAGTAGTGTCTAAATCCTTAACAGCTACCCCAATATGATGGAGTTTCATAATTACTCCCTAACTAGTCTCTCTGGGTAAGTTAATAGCCTTATTAAATAAATCGATAATATCTCTTAATAGAGTACCTGGTCCACATACAGCGTATACCCCCAACTTCTTCAACTCATCAACATCTTCTGGCGGTATTATACCTCCAACGATTACAGGTATGTTAAGTCCTTTCTCCTTCATGAGCTTGATAACATCTTGAACTAACTCTAGATGTGATCCTGATAATATACTTAATCCAATAACACTTACGTCCTCTTCAATAGCTGCTTTCACAATATCCTCAGGTGTTTGATGAACACCTAAGTACACGACCTCAAACCCTGCATCCCTTAAAGCTCTTGCAACTACTTTAGCCCCTCTATCATGGCCATCTAAACCTAACTTAGCTACTAAGACCTTAGTTTTCTTAGGACTTTGTTGATGTATTTCAAAAACTTGAACACTCATAACTTACCCAAGATACATATCAACACGAGATTTAAAATAGTTTAACATTTCTAGAAGTAGTTATCTAGTTAGAGTAGCTATGAAAAACCCCTCACACTCATGTATATGAGGCATTAACCTCATTAAACTCTCGTAGAAATTAACTACTGGGTATCCCTTACCAACCCAAGTAATAGCTCTAAACAGCTTAACATCACTTAAATCTAATTTAGAGATTATGAACTCCCCCTCCTCAGGTAGTATAGAACATGTTGAGAATGTTACGTAATCAGCTAGTCTCAACGCATTACTTAATAACTTACTCTGAATGATACTGTTATGTAAAACCTTACCCTTAGTTAATGATAGCTTAATTCCAGGGTCCTTATGTATAGCACCTGAGTTACTACATGGTGCATCAACTAATGCTTTATCAAAACGTCTAAGACTAATAGTTGTAGAGTCAGAATGTATTAAGGAGACTCTACTTAAATCAACTCCTAACTTCTTAAGTAGATTCCTCATAATGTTTAACCTCTTTAAACTCTTATCACAAGCTACTACCTTAGCTCTATTCTCAGATAACATCATGATTAATGAGGTCTTTAAACCAGGTGCTGCTGTTAAGTCTATAATACTCTCATTAAACCCTGGTTTAAGTGCTTCAACAACTACAGCACTTGCTAGGTCTTGAGGAACTACCTTAAACTCCTTAACAGGTTTTAACGTCCTAATAGGTCTCTTAGAATTCACTACCTTAACCATGTATGGTACTTCCTTAGAAACTATAAACTCAACACCTTCTAACTCAAGCTCTCTTAAAACACTCTCCTCAGAAGTCCTTAAAGTATTTACCCTCAACCACCAGACCCTACTATTCATAGCGTTAAGAGCTTTACTAACCTCATCCACACCGAGTAGGTTAACTAATTCATCTACAAACCATTTAGGGTAGGAGTAAATACAGTATAACTCATTAACTACTACGTACTTCCTATCTAGCCATAGTCTAGCAAGCCCTCTATAACTTACTTCTTCATCCCCGACATAACATTTAAGTTTGAAGTAATCTGAGATGAAGTTCCTAACTAAGTTGTAGAGTTCCTCACGTTCTTCTAACCCCTTAACACACTTACCCCTACATACCCTCTTAAAGGCTACATCAACAGATACGTGATGTTCCTTAACCTCGTAGAGAATCTTAGCAAGTATATCAACTACTCTCCTACTACCTCTAATCATATACTAGTCAACAACTCCGTATTAGTCAGTGAGGGTCCCATAAATCATCACTTCATTCACTGACGGTTACATCATCTAATAAGTAGAGGATTTAAAGGATTAATAAAGATTTATTAACTTAGACTCCAGTCTTGAGTAGATGATGAAGTCGCTCCAGAATGATTTAATGAATAACCCACGACGATCTGAATATAATGTAATGAACTACTCAATAACTTCTGCAGCACTACCCGTGTGTGCGATCTTAACTAAAGCGTCTATACCACACCTACTATAGGATTCCTTAATAGATTTAGATACTTTCTTAGCTACTTCCTCATCTTCACATAGAGCTAGTAGTGAAGGACCTGCACCACTTATCGCTACACCGTAAGCACCACTTGCTAATGCCTCCCTCTTAACGACCTCATAACATGGTACGTGTGGAGCTCTAGCAGGTTCTACTATGTAGTCCTCCATACCGTACCCAGCCAACCTGTAATTACCTGTTAAGAAACCAGCTACTAAAGCTGCTAACTTAGCAGAATTCTTAACAACATCTCTTAACTCTACATACCTTGGTAAGACACTCCTCATAATAGCTGTTTTATTAGGTGGCATTGTAATTAATGGGGTTGCTATGACGAAGCATGCGTATATGTTAAACCTCACTGTCTTAATAGGTTTTAAAGAGAGTAGTAGGACTAAACCACCTAGTAAGCTTGCAGATACGTTATCGTAATGTGCTTCACCAGCAACTACAGCTTCAGCCTTCCCCCCAATCTCTATAACCTCTTCATTACTTAACTCTATATCTAATGCTGAAGTTAGAGCTTTAAGAGTAGCTATTGCTGAAGCTCCACTACCCCCTAAACCAGCTGATGGTGGTATCCCCTTCCAAAGCCTTATGTGGACATCAACATCTCTCCTCCCTACATAATTCAGTAACTCCTTAGCAGCAGCAACACATGTATTTAAACTCCTATCAACTAATTCTGCGAATACTCCTTCAACCCTCTCCAACACTACAGAACCACTACCGTTCCTAACTAGACTAACCTCTACCTCATCATAATAAGCATCAAGTGCTACTGCAACTATGTCGAAGCCTGAACCTAGATTAGCTGAACTACAGTAAGCTCTAGCTCTTACAGTACTCACTTAACCCACCTTAAGTACTTAATCATTACCTCAGAATTAAAATATTCATAGTTCTTATCAGTATATGATGTAGGGTTTATATTATTTATGACGTCATTACCTATAATCCCTACAGAGTTATAGCTCTTACTATTCACATCACTACACCTCCTCTAATCAGTTTTCATAGCTTAATATGTTTTGTAATACCCTCGCTACATAAATTATTACTATAGGTAATACTTCAAGAATAACTACTTAAGCTAAAGATAACATTTAATTACGTAGTAACTATGTTAAATACTGTTTAACTACCTAACATTAGTACTATGGTTAACGTCTTATGAAGTACTCCTTATCTTTAATGTATTTGAGGGCCTTCCTTAAAGAACCTGTAGTTCTTAAGGGTATTATAAGTACTTTAGTATCCCCAACACTCTTAACAACTCCTAATGATGCTAAGACCTTATACTTGTATATATGTGTGAACTTTATCACCCCTATATTTAAGTTTTCGTCGTAGTATGATAACGATATAGACGCTCTTGCTAGATGTATATCCCCGAAGATCTTCTTGAAGGTATTCCTTACCTCTTGTTCTAACTCTCCCTTACCTACACTCTTACTACTTAAGACTTCAAAGACCATATACCTCTTCCTAAGCTTCTTCCTACTCTTTAACGTGTTTAATACCTTAATAATCAACTTACTACTAACAGCATTAGTTAACATCTTAAGCCTTCTATCAACTCTATACGTATATATCGCTAACGTTAACACTACTACTAACGATATTAACGATATCACTAATTCAAACTCCACTTCCTACCATCCTTAAGATCTTCATAGGTACTCCTGTTAAAGCTTTAATAGCTACTAACTCACTCAATCCTAACTCCTTAAGTAGTGCTATTAGTTGTATAGGGTGGATTAACTCGTACTCATCCCCAGCATAACTACTAACTACTAACTCAATATCACCTCTCTCAACATACGGTATGAGTTTAAGGAAGTTCTTTAAGTACGTATAGTTGATTGAGTTATTACTTATGAGTTCCTTAACTGAGAGTTCTATAGGTATTCTACAACTTCTTAAGGTGTTTATATGTTTCTTCTTAATCCCGGTTAAAGCATCCTTAGCTATACGTATTAAATGACACCTACCTCTTAAACTCGTTAAAGCTTTAATCATTGTTGGTTGGTTGATTTCATAAACTATTAAACGACCTCTTAACCCTTCGTAAGTAGTGATCGGCTTCCCCATATACTTATAAGTAACTCTGGGTAGGACCTTCAACCTGTTAAACTCATTACTAACTATATCTACACCTTCTATAGCTACTGCTACATACCCTAACTTAGAAGCTATTCTAAGTAAGTTACTTAAGTCTACATTCTTGTAAGGCTTTATGTTTAAATCTACATAAGTATTCAGCAAGTCTTAATCAACTCTGTCAGAAACTTCTTAAGGTCTTCAACAGTTCTACACCCCTCTACAGTTACTAATATCTTGATAACGTCATTACCGTCACGGATAGTTATCCTCCCCATATACGCCTCCTGCTTCCCTAACCTTATATGGAGGTGTGAACTGGTATCTCCAACCCTACTATCTAATGATATTAGTAATATGTTTTTATCACTCTCACTTAAGGAGCATATGAGGTACTTTAATGTTTCGTAGGCTAAGTCACTATGTAATTCAACCCCATAAATCCTTATCTCATTACCGTGGTGACCCATCACTACCTCCTCACTAATACTTAATGACTTCCTCATACTTAGGGGGATTATGTTAAGTAATGATGACTTAACCTTACTCTGGTCTTCAGTAGCGTGTGCAAAGACACTAGCTTTAAAATGTCTGACTCTGAAGGTCCTATCCATAAAATTACACTTACTTCTCAATACCTAGGTCTTCATATACTTTCTTAGGGGCTATTAACCTAGCCCCTCTTGAGGCTTCATGTCTTTTCTTAAGCATCCTCTCCTTCTGCTTCTTCCTCCACTTCCACTTATGAGTACCTCTTAAACCTCTATTACCTAGTAAACCACGCATCTTCCTACCAGCAGCTGTCTTACCCCTATATACCCTACCCCTATGTTGAGGTTCTACTATCCATGATATATCCTTATCTGCTTTTATTGATGGGTGGTGAGGGTCTATTAATATAACCTCAAAATACTTGTATATCCCGTCCTCACCTACGTAGTAACTGCCTAAGACTTCTAAATTAGGGTACTTATCATTAGCTCTCTCCTCAGCTATTAACCTATCAGATTTTGCTGGGGCATACCCGTAAACACCCATCCTCTTAGGTCTACGACCGCTATCAGGTCTAGGTCTGTTTAAACCTCCCTTCCTAACCTTAACTCTAACAACTATGAAACCTTGCTTAGCTTCATAACCTATAGCTCTCGCTCTATCAAGTCTAGTTGGTTTATCAATCCTAACTACTGTCGGTTCCCTACGCCATTTAATTAACCTAGCTCTAATTACGTCATCTAGAACTTCCTCTCTATTCTTCCAGGTCTCAGCGATGTAGTGGTACATTGATTTAGCCATATACTACACCGTATATACAGCATTCTATTTAGTCTACTAAATTAAAAACTTAACTAAGTTAAATACTTTAGATTAACTAGTTTGATTATTTATTTACGACTTAAGCATATCAGTATTAGGTGGGTGTGATACCTCCGAAAACACCTTTAGTAGGTGTTATAGGGAAGACTAATGTAGGGAAATCAACGTTTTTCTCAGCAGCTACTTTAATTCAGGTTAAGATAGAGAATAGACCGTTCGTAACTATAGAACCTAACATAGGTGTAGGTTATGTAAGGACTTTATGTGTTCACTCAATACTTAAGCTGAGTAGGTGTGATCCTCAGAACTCTATATGTTTAAAAGGTTATAGGTTCATACCTGTAAAGTTAATAGATGTTGCAGGTCTTATCAGGGATGCTCATAAGGGTAGGGGTTTAGGTAATAAGTTCTTAGATGATTTAAGACAGGCAGACGTACTACTACATATAGTTGATGTTTCAGGTAGTACTGATGAGGAGGGTAATTACGTCGGTGTAGGGAGGCATGACCCGTTAGTAGATATAGAGGCTATAGAGTTTGAAATAGATGAGTGGTTTTACAGTGTGATATCTAGGGATTGGGTAAGGTTGAGTAGGACTTTAGATACACTCCCATACGATAAAGCTGTAGAATACCTTACTCAGAAGCTTTCTGGGATATCTATAAGGAAGGAACATATAGTAAGAGCTATTAAGGATGTAAGACTTGATAACACTAAATTCACTTCATGGCGTGAGGAGGAGTTAAGGATGTTTGCTAAGTCTTTAAGGAGTATCTCAAAACCTATAGTTATAGTTGCTAATAAGATGGACTTACCTGGGGCAGAGGATAATTTAGTACGTATTAGGAGGGAACTACCTGATAGGATCGTAATCCCAACTAGTGCTGAGTATGAGTTAGCTTTAAGGAGGGCTAGTAAGTCAGGACTTATAGATTACTTACCAGGTGATAGTAGGTTTACTGTAGTTAGAGGTGATGTGTTAACACCTAAGCAGAGGGAGGTACTTCAAAGGATTGAAGACTTCATGAGGAGGTATGGAGGTACTGGTGTTCAGGAAGTATTAAACACAGCTATATTTAATACCCTCAACATGATTACTGTATACCCTGTCGAAGACGCTAATAAATTAACTGATAGTAGGGGGAATATCCTACCTGATGCTTACTTAGTCCCTAGAGGTACTACTACCTTAGAACTAGCGTATATGGTACATACAGACTTAGGTAAGGGGTTCCTCTACGCTGTATTAGCTAAGGATAAGAAGAGGGTTGGGAGTGATTACGTACTCAACGACGGTGATATAGTTAAGATAGTATCTGCCCTAGCCCACGGGTAACTCAACACATACTAACTAAAACACCGTTATACTTAAGTATGCTTCTTGGGGGGACATCATCAGTAACTACAACACCTGGGTAAATCCATGAGTAAGCACCGATCTTAACTCCTGGGAATACTGATACGTTAACTCCAGTCCTTACATACCCACCTATGAATGCACCTAACTTCCTCCTACCACTATCTTCTAAAACCCCCTTAACTCTCACTTTAACAGTCTTCTCATCAAATCTTAGATTTGCTAGTATTGTCCCAGCACCTAAGTTACTACCTTCACAAACTACTGAGTCCCCTACATATGATTGATGTGAGATGTGTACGTCCTCCATAACGATACTTTCCTTAACCTCAACGTTAAAACCTATCTTAGAGTTATCTAAGACTACAGTATAGGGTCTTATATATGCGTTAGGGCCTATAGTAACTCCATGACCTATGTATGCAGGACCTACTATATAACTACCTGAGAGTACCTCAGCTCCTTCCTCAATAATTACAGGTCCTTTAATAGTTACACCACTCTCTACAAAACCTTTAATTACTTGAGTATTAACATCTTCTAACTCCAGCTTATTAACTTCTATTAGAGACCAAGGCCTCCCAACATCTAACCATTCATTAACTACTAAATACTTAAACTCTATACTGTTATCTATCATTAACTGAATAGTAGATGTTAATTCGTACTCACCTCTTACTGAAACTTCAGTCTTCTCTAAGAACTTCATCAAGTCTTTAGTGAATCTGTAAATACCTGCGTTAACGTAATTACTTAAGTACTCCTTAGGTTTTTCAACAACCTTAACAACCCTACCCCCACTAACGACTACGACACCGTACTTACTAGGGTCTTTAACTACTGAAACACTTACTACGTTACCTCTACAGCTTATTAAGTCTTTTAAAACCTTAGATGATTTAAAGTATATATCCCCGTATACAGTGATGAAGTCCTCACTCTTAACGTATGGAACAGCATTTAATAATGCATGTGCTGTACCTAGTGGGGGGTCTTGATTTACGAAGACGTACTCTATACCTAAGCTACTACATAACCTCTCAACAGAAGATCTGACTTTATCACCCATATAACCAACTACTACTACGATCCTACGTATCCCGACATCATATAACTTCATTATATGGTCTTCAATTAATTTCCTATTGAGTATAGGGATTAATGTCTTAGGCCTCGTGTTAGTTATTGGTTCTAGACCTAAACCCTTACCACCAGCTAGTATTACTGCATCCGTAAAACACACCTGATTAAGATTTAACGTATAAGTTAATTAACTTTAAATATTATTTAACGATTATGACTCCGGTTTCTGAGGTACTATCACTGCTTTCTTAACTCCTTCAGGGGTCTGAATAGTGAGTAATTTAGACTTGTATATCTCGACTTTACGGAGTGGGTATATCTTCTTAGCTCTCTGGAATACTTCATTAGCTAAATTACCGAATACCATAGCCTGGACTAACTCATCTAATGTCTTATTACTAGCTTCATTAAAGATGACCTCACTTATTATCTTCCTAATAGCTCTCTTCTGAGACGACTTACACCTAAATGCTGTTAAAGCTACTCCAGTAATCCTTAAACCGTACCCATCCTTAGTAGTTACGTTAACTATAGCTGCTACCTTACTACTCTTCCTCCTAATTATACTCTTCATGTAATCCCTAGCTAGTTCATGACCCTTAAACCTAGTGTAGACTATATCATCTTTTACCTCATAAGCTTGAAACTTCAGATGTATATGTACTTGTGAGAAATCACCTGTTAAATCAAATAAAGTTACCTCAAATGTCCTACCGAGTAACTTCCACGGCTTATCAGCTGGTGTAGTAGCTATCACTACATTCCCGAATACTGACGGTGCTAGTACAGTATACCACTGCTTCATCCTCCACTTATCCTTAACTACAGCTCTTGAAGACACTTACTTAGACACCTTCAATAACATAGAAGTAGGAGTTTATAAGAGTTGTTAATGTGGATTGAAGTCAGGATTGTCTTAACTGAGGAGTGGTAGGTCCTTCACGTACTAAGTGTTTAGGACTTTATGAATCACCATCACTTACGGTTGGATTAGAACATATATGTTCCTGTTTGAAATATTATCGTGACGATGTACTCTTGACGTCAGTAAACATGTTTAAGAGTGTGGGGGACTTAATAATTAAGTTAGTTAGTGAGGGGAAGAAGGGTGGTAAGGTAAGGGTAGTGACTTCATATGATATAGACTCTGTAGTAGCTGCAGGTATTATCCTAAAGTACTTACAACAGAATGACGTTAGATTCGAGTACTTAACAGTACTTGATGTAGACAGTACTTCAGTCTTAGATGACGTACCTACGATAACTATAGATGTAGGTGTAAAGGATTTGAAGAGGTCTTTAAGTCTTATTAGGAGTGAACGTATGGATTTACGTAAGTTAGGGACTATTTATGAGGTGTTAACACCATACTACTCCTACACTATCTTTAAAGCTCTTGAGGATTTTATGATCGTAACAAATGACGTTAGGTATTACGTCCTTGCATCAATGTTAAGTAGGTTTACACCGAGGGTAAGATATCAACAAGTAGATGAGTTACTTAAGAATTACTTAAGAGAGTTAAGTGATTTAAACATTATTAAAGTTGTTAGAGGGCCTAAACTCTTTAATTACTCTGTATATGATTTAAACGTAGTCTTAAGTAGGAGTTTGGATTTATTTGTACCGAGGTCTTCAGGTGTTAAAGATCTTAAAGGTTTAAGTGAGGAAGACTTAATCAAGTATGTAATGAATTGTATATCAGTCTTTACTCAGATGAAGTTCTCATCTAATGACTTAATAGGTGATAACTACATAATTACTCAGGAGTGGGTGTTTAAGGACGTATATGAGTTACTATACGCGTTAGTATCTATATCAGATGTATATGGTGTTGAGTATGTAGTTACGTCAGTACTCCTCACAAACTATATACCTTTGATAAGGTTTAACTATGAGGAGTTACTTAAGGATTTAATTAGTAAGGTATATTCTGTGAGGGATGGAGGGTTAGTTCAAGTTAGGAAGAACGTATATAAGGCTAGACTAGATAGTCTAGTACCACTAACACCTATTTCAAAGATACTTAAGTCTTACGTCACACCTCTAAACTCTATCATAGTGTATGAGGTTGGTAATGAGAACTACCTACCATTATCTGAAGTATCTTTAGAAACTATAGATGCTGTAGTTAAGAAACCTTTTGAGAGGGTTGGTGCTCTACTAAAGTTTAAGGAGTTTAAGTAGTTATCTTAGGGGGTCTGAATGAGGTTTTCAGTAATTATTAATTTAGGTTTAGATGATGTTGATACTGCTAAAGCAGTTTCTAACGCGTTAAGACCTGATGATACTGATGTACCTGAAGGTTTCTCGTTGAAGAACTACGTAATTAACAACTCATTAATTTACGTAGTAAATGCTGTTATAGATGATTCTAAGAAAATATTAACGTTAAATAACGTCGTAGATGATATATTAAGACATATCATACTAGCATTATCATCAATTAAATCTTCGAGGTAGTTAATCCTATTAATGAAACTCCGTACTTGAGGAATATTTAGTAATGTACATCACATCACTTAAGCTTAAAAACGTTAATGGGTATATCAAGAGGGTGTAGTATGCCGTTAAGTAAGAATGATATGGTTTTAGTGGATTATGTTGTAAGAGTGAAGGAAAGTGGTGAAGTTATTGAGACTACCTCAGCTGAGAAGGCTAAGGAGTATAAGGTGTATGATCCTAATAAGACTTACGAACCGTTATTAGTGATTATTGGTGAGGGTAGGGTTATTAAGGGGTTTGAGGAGGCTTTAGAGAATGCTGATGTAGGTGTTGATGTTGAGGTTGAGATACCGCCTGAGAAAGCTTATGGGGTTAGAGACCCTGATAAGGTTAAGACTATTCCTTTAAGGGATTTCTTAAGGTCTGGTGTTAGGCCTGAGGTAGGTAAGGTTGTTGAGATTAACAGGCAGTTAGGGTTTATAAGGAATGTTAGCGGTGGTAGGGTTGTAGTGGATTTTAACCACCCACTAGCTGGTAAGACTCTAATATACTCGTTCAAGATAATTAAGAAGTTAGAGAGTGTTGATGAGAGGGTTAGGTATTTAATTGCTAGGCATATTAAGGGGGTTGATGTGAAGGAGGTTAAGTTAAGTATTGATGATTCTTCTAAGAGTTTAACTGTGGAATTACCTAGGGATACGTACTTAAGCGAGAATATTCAAATAGCTAAGAAGTTAATATCAGATGATATATTCAAGTACTTAGATTTTAATGAAGTAGTCTTTATTGAGAGGTTTGTTAAAGGAGGGTAGTGGGTGGGTAATACCAGTATTAAACAACCTGAACTTAATGTAGGTGTTGTTGGTCACGTAGATCATGGTAAGACTACCTTAACCCAAGCATTAACTGGTGTTTGGACTGCTAAGCATTCGGAGGAACTTAAGAGGGCTATGACTATAAAGTTAGGGTATGCTATAGGGGCCTTATATGTATGTCCGCAGCTACCGGAACCTGATAGGTATTCAACAGAACCCCTACATGACGACTGCGTACTTAGGAGGAGGATATCATATGTGGATGCTCCAGGTCATGAGGTGTTGATGGCTACTATGTTAGCTGGTGCTTCCTTAATGGATGGGGCGTTACTAGTTGTAGCTGCTAACGAGCCATGTCCACAACCTCAGACTAGAGAACATTTCGCTGCTTTAGGCATTATAGGTGTTAAGAACGTAGTTGTTGTTCAGAATAAAGTTGATGTTGTTAGTAGGGAGAAGGCTTTAGATAATTACAGACAGATTAAGGAGTTCTTAAGAGGTACTTGGGCTGAGTCAGCCCCTGTAATACCTGTGAGTGCTTTGAATAAAGTTAATATTGATGCTTTACTCATGGCTATAGATAGGTATATCCCGGTACCTGAGCGTGACCTCACATCACCTCCTCTAATGTTTATAGCTAGGTCCTTCGAAGTTAATAAACCTGGTACACCACCTGAGGAGTTAGTCGGTGGTGTTGTAGGTGGTTCACTTATTAGGGGTGTGTTAAGAGTTGGTGATGAGGTTGAGATAAAGCCTGGGGTTAGGGTTGAGAAGGGGGGTAAGGTATATTATGAGGAGTTAACATCTAAGGTCGTCAGTATTAAGTTTGGTGAGGATGAGTTTGATGAGGCTAGACCTGGTGGTTTAGTAGCTATAGGTACTGAGTTAGACCCCTCCCTAACTAAGGCTGATAAACTAGTAGGTAATGTGTTAGGTAAGGCTGGTACATTACCAGACCCTGTAACTGAGGTACGTATAGAGTATAACCTCCTTGAGAGGGTGTTAGGGACTAAAGAACTTGTTAAGGTTGAGAAGTTAAGACCTAATGAGGTGATAATGGTGACAGCCGGTACTGCAGTAACTCTAGCAGATATTACTAAACTATCTCAAGATTTTATGGAGGTTAGGTGTAGGAGGCCTATAGTGGTTTGGGATGATATGAGGGTTGCTATTAGTAGGCAAGTACTGGGTAGGTGGAGGTTAGTTGGTTGGGGATTTATCAAGGTTTAGATAATGGTTTAAGGAAGTGTAAGGTCTTACTAGATAGTAGTGTGTTACTTCAGGTATATGATGGTGTAGACGTAATTAGTTTAATTAATGATGAGTTAGGTGATTGTGAGTACTACGTCTTAGACTGTATACTTACTGAGTTATCAGGTATTGCTGGTAGGAGTTACGGTTTTAGAGGACGTGCTGCTACCCTAGCATTAGAATACATACGTATGTATAATGTAGGGGTTATCAGTATTTCAAGCCATCCTAAGTGTTCAGGAGATGAATCAATAGTTAATTTCCTTATATCTCGTGAGGACTTAAGGAAGGAATTCATAGTTGCTACTAATGATGATGGACTTAAGAAGGAGTTACTGAGGTTAGGTATTAAGGTAGTTACTTGGTGGGCTAGTAAGTTTAAGTATGTGTTATTATATCCTTAACAGTCCTAAAACACTACCTGAGTTTTATGGTGTCGTTCTTAATTATAAAATATTAAAGATTTAATTAAGGTATTAATATGTATTTAGAGTTAGGCTTGTAGTGTGGTGGTTAGGGGATGTTTAGATTGTGTAGGATAAGGGATGTGGTTAGAATCCCTCCAGATAGGTTTGGAGAACCTCTAGAGATGGTGGCGAGGGATGAGTTGAGGAGGAGGTATGAGGAGAGAGTTGATTCTGTATTAGGTTTAGTGATAGCTATCTTAGACGTTAATGTGAATCCTGAAGGGGTTATACTACAAGGTGATGGTGCTACATACCATGACGTCATAGCTGATGTACTGACTTACTACCCTATACTTAATGAGGTTACTTTAGGTGAGGTAGTAGATGTTAAGAAGACTGGTATGTTCGTTAATATAGGGCCTATAGATGCGTTCGTCCATATCTCACAAGTTCTTGATGATAAGGTAGTCTATGATGAGTTACAGGATTTACTGGTTGGTGAGGAGACTAAGAAGGTCTTTAGGAGAGGTGATGTAGTCCGTGGTAGGGTAGTGAGTATTAGTATTAACACACCGACATCGATTAAAGTTGCTATGACTTTAAGACAGCCTTATCTAGGTAAGGTTGAGGGTTGGTAAGGTGTCTTCTGAGGTAGTTAGGAAGCCTTTAAAAGCATGTACTAAGTGTAAACTCTTAGTACATCATGAAGTTGATAAGTGTCCTAACTGTGGTTCAGATACGTTTACTGATGAGTGGAGTGGTGTTGCGATAATAGTAGATCCTGAGAAGTCTGAAGTAGCTAAGATGTTAGGTATTTCAAAACCTGGTAGGTATGCTATACGTATTAAATAGTTTTAAAACTTAGTTAGTCATAATATTATGAGTTTAACTTAGGTGTAGGTGTATGAGTGAGACGAAGAAAGTGATAAAGTTGGATGAACAGAGGTATATAGAGGTAGTTAATGAGAGGTATAACCCTCTAGTTAAGAGGTTAGAGTTAACCTGTGTTATAAGTCACTTCAGTAGTGGTACCCCATCTAGGAAGGAGTTACGTGAGGTGTTATCTAAGGTTTACGGTAAACCTCCAGAGAACATATACGTGAGGAGTATAGTTAGTGAGTATGGTATAGGTAAGTCGTTAGCTAGGGTGAACATCTACGATAGTAGGGAGAGGGCTATTACATTCGAACCCGAGTACATCATTAAGAGGGATACTAGCTGAGGTGTTCTACGTTGGCTGAGAGGTATAAACTCTACGAGTTCAACTATAGTACCGGGAGGATAGTACTTAAGAATAAGAAATGCCCTAGATGTGGTTCGGTGATGGCTTTACATAAAACCCCTATAGCTAGGTGGCACTGCGGTAAATGTAATTATGTTGAGTTCTTAACTCAGAAACGGTAGTTTTGGAAGATTTAGTCATGATAGTAGTTGGTATAGAGTCAACAGCTCATACCTTCGGTGTAGGTGTTGTTGAGGATAAACACCCCTACATATTAGCTGATAAGAGGGTTAACTACATACCATCACGTGGTGGTATCCACCCTAGAGAAGCTGCGTTGTACTTCATGGATAATGCTGTTAATGTGTTGAAGGAGGCTTTATTAGAGGCTAGGTTAAGTATTAAGGATGTTGACGGTATAGCAGTTGCTTTAGGTCCTGGCTTAGGTCCTTGTTTAAGGGTTGGTGCTACTATTGCTAGGGCTTTAGCTACATACTTTAGAAAACCTTTAATCCCTGTTAATCATGCAGTAGCTCATATAGAGATTGGGAAGTTGTTAACTGGTTTTAAGGACCCTCTAATAGTTTACCTCTCTGGTGGGAACACTATGATCTTAGCTTTTTCTGACGGTAGGTATAGAGTTTTTGGTGAGACGTTAGATATAGCGTTAGGTAATTTCATGGATACGTTCGTTAGGGAGGTGGGTCTAGCACCACCATACGTAGTTAACGGCGTTCATAAGTTAGATATGTGTGCTGATGAGGGTAGGAACTTCATTAACCTCCCATACGTAGTTAAGGGTCAGGACGTATCCTTCTCAGGTCTACTTACAGCTGCATTAAAACTCTTTAGGGGTGGTGTGTATGACTTAAGAGATATATGTTATTCTGTTAGGGAGGTAGCTTATACCTCTATAGTTGAGGTCTCTGAACGTGGTCTAGCACATACTAAGAAGAAGGAGTTATTAGTTGTTGGTGGTGTTGCTGCTAGTAAGGTCTTAAGGACTAAGTTTGAAGTCCTCAGTGTTTTAAGAGGTGTTAAGTTAGGTGTTGTAGAGCCTAAATACGCTGTAGATAATGGTGTTATGATTGCGTGGACAGGTCTTCTAGCACTTAAGTATGGTGTGACTGTAGAACCTGAACGTGCTTATGTTAGGCAGAGGTGGAGACCTGATAGTGTTGATATCCCATGGATGAGTTAGAGTTAATAGCTTCTGGAGCTGAGGCTAACTTATATAGAGGTCGTTTTCTAGGGTATGACGTAGTAGTTAAGTATAGGGTTTCAAAGCCTTATAGGGATGATAAACTTGATTTAGTAATACGTAGGGATAGGACTTTAACTGAGGCTAAGATAATGTTATTAGCTATGAGTTTAGGTGTTAGAGTTCCTACAGTACTCTACGTCGATTTAGAGCATTCCATCATAGTTATGGAGTATGTTGAAGGTATGTTGTTAAGAGATTATATAGGTTTAGCTGATGAGGGTGTTAGGAGGGCTTGCCTCGAGTTATTAGGTGTTTACGTAGGTAAACTTCATAAGAATGATATAACTCACGGTGATTTAACAACTTCTAATGTTATCGTCTCGTCGAAGGGGTCTCTATACATGATAGACTTCGGCTTAGCTAAGATCTCAAACGATGTTGAGGATAAAGCTGTTGATATCCACTTACTCATGAGGTCTTTCGAAAGTATTCACTATAGTATGTCTAAGGAATTAATGACTTACTTTCTTAGGGGGTATCGCTCAGTACTTAATCCTAATGAAGTTAATGATATCTTAAATACTGTTAAGGAGATAAGGCTTAGAGGTAGGTATGTTGAGGAGAGGAGGGTTAGGAGGGTTTGAGGAGGTCTTTATATTTAGTCACATCGAATCGTGGTAAACTTACTGAGTTAAGTGCTTTAGCTCTTGAGTACGGTATAGAGTTAATACCTGCTGATGTACCTAAGTTTGAGGTTCAGAGTGATGAGTTGGAGGTTATAGCTTCCTACGCAGCCTTAACAGCGTTGTTAGTGGTTCGTAAGCCGTTGATTGTTGAGGATTCAGGTCTCTTTATTGAAGTGTTAAACGGATTTCCAGGTAGTATGAGTTCTTACTTCTATAAGAAGTTAGGGGTTAGGGGTGTACTTAAGTTGTTGGAGGGTTTAGATAGGAGGGAGGCGTACTTCAAGTCTGTAATAGCTTACGCATCACCTGATACCGGTGTTAAGGTCTTCACAGGTGTTGTTTACGGGTCTATAGCTTACGAGGCTAGAGGTACTGGTGGCTTCGGCTTCGACCCTATATTCATACCTAGAGGTTATGAGAGGACCTTCGCTGAGATGTGTTTAGAGGAGAAGAATAGGGTATCGCATAGGGGTTTAGCGTTTAAGAACTTCATCGAATGGTTTAACAATAATTTTTAAATATACTATATGTAATGTTACGTAGGTTGAGGTATGAGGAGAGGTAAGGAGAAAGGTAAATCACATAGTATTAGGCCTGCAGCCCCGGTCCAACCTAAGTGGCTACAGTTTAGTCCTGAGGAGGTTGAGTTATTAATAGTTGAGTTAGCTAAGAAGGGGTACCCACCATCAATGATAGGGATTATACTGAGGGATCAGTACGGTATTCCGTTAACTAAGGCTGTATTAAATGTTAAGGTATGTCATGTTCTTAAGAAGTACGGTATTGAGTTATCAGTACCTGAGGACTTATACAACCTGATGAGGAGGGCTGTAAACCTTAGAAAACATCTTGAGGCACATCCTAAGGACTACCATAGTAAGAGGGGTTTGATAGAGGTGGAGTCTAAGATTCATCGATTAGTTAAGTATTATAAATCGGTAGGTAAGTTACCGCCTGACTGGAAGTACGACCCTACTACAGCGGAGATATTAGTTAGTCAACCTTTAATTAAGGTGAAGTCTGAGGGTAGTGTTTAGTCTCTGATTACTGTTGTAGGGGTTTAAGACTTAATTTTCTATGGTGGTTTAGTTCTAGTAATTACTACTTTTATGATGGTTAAGACTTATAATTGGATGGGAATGTATAGCTAATTCCTTTAATGACTGCTTTGAATGGTTTGTTTAATTCTCCGTTGACTTCTACTTCAGCTCCTGTGAGTGTCTTAACTATCTCAATTACTGTGTATGTATGTAGTGTGAGTGATGATCCTGTGATCTCTGATTTACCGTTAGCTAATGCTAAGTATATTATTATGTTATCACTCATGTGTGTGTCTAGGGCTGCTTTAGTACTTAACTCACTTACTAGTTTCTTAGCTGCTTCAGTACCTACTTCCTCAGCACTCTTACCTTTAGCACCTAAGGCGTCGGAACCTAGTAGTGCGCCGTTATCTGTTTCAGACCATAGGACTATCCCGGATCCTGGCCCTAGGTGTGGGTCTTTATCCGGGTTGTAGTATTCGAGGTCTATCTCTATCGGTTGTTTAATCCCTGAGTTCTTCAGGAATTCCTCAGCTGCTTTAGCTTGTCTTTCAGCTACGTGTTTAGGTAGTTTAACACAGTGTGAGATGCCTTTAACTCTAACTACCTCACCCCTACTTACGAGGTTTATAGGTCTTAACTTTACAGGTGTTTTAAGTACTTTAGCAGTTACTATACCCCCACCTCTCGGGTAATGACCTCTCCGGATTAACTTAACATCTACTTTAGCACCGAGCATGTTGAGGTGGTAGAGTATGACGTTTCTTAAGTAGTCTATTGGCGGGCTCCACGGTACGTCAGTACCTCCTCTTATCTCTACTTCTACTTCTTCAGGCATTAACAGCATTATAGGTATTATAGTCTGTAGTACTAGTGTTGTAGATCCTGCTGTACCGATATCGAATGAGTACTTACCAGGTCTTAACCTCTGTGGTATGTATACTAACTCAGTAGATTTTAGGTATAACCCCTCAACTACTGCGTTTGTTAGTTCTGCAGCTGCTTTAACTGCTGTGATGTGTTGGTTCTGTAGTCCTGGGTTACGTCTCTTAGCTCTAATGTTTACTATCTTTATAGGTTTCATAAGTATTGATGATAGTGCTATTGCAGTTCTTAGTATCTGTCCCCCACCCTCACCTATACTACCATCTACTACTACCTTATCCACTAATCCACACCTACGACTTGTTTAAGCCTCTCAACACCTCTGATCTCCTCTATGAATTCAACAACACTTCTAGGTACTAAATCCTTCCACTTACTATCACCTAATAACATTAACTTCCTAATCTTTGTTGAGGAGTACTCACCTCTGTTGTATGGTGGTGGTATTAGTACTTCATAACCAGCTTCCTTGAATAACCTAATCACTAATGGATTTCTAGCTATTCCGTACTTAAACTTAGGTACATACATGCTTAGGTAGTGGACCCATACACAATTCATTAGTATGTCAGGTACTGGTACTATGTAGACTTTATTTAGGTCTATACCTTCATCCTTAAGTGCTAACTTCACCATAACTAACCTCTCACCAGCTGTGAATGGATTTACTACTGTATGGCTTTCTTGAGCTGTACCTATAGCTACTATTAACTCATCAACTCTTTCTAAAGCCCACTTAATAACGTTTACATGTCCGTAATGTATTGGTTGGAACCTACCTGCGTATACAGCTCTTACAATACCTTCCCAATACGTATTACATCACCTTCACATATCCCTAAAGCTTTAGATGCATTCCCCTTAAAAACACCTACTTCAGCTAGTCCTAAGCTATTACGGTATATTGCTATACAGCCCTCACATACTTCAGCGAATGTCTTAGTGATTTTAACTCTGTATTCCCTACCTTTAGATCTGATTATTAGGTCATCACCTAATCCAGTCTTTAAAACATCTAGTATGTCTTCTAACTTCTGATCGAGTATTAGGTTTCCGAAGTCGTCTATGTAGAATACCTTCGTAATTACTTGACCGTCTTCAAACACAGGTTTTCTCGGGGGTACATCAATAATTACTAACTCGTTCGTAGGTAGTGGACTGCATAGACTCTCTATAGGTGTTTTAATACTTATTAACGTAGCTACTGGTGCGAATATATCCCTACCGTGGAATGTCTCTGAGACCTCCCATAACCTCACACTATCCTCCCTAATCTCGTAGACTCCTTCTATGGTGTCTTCTAGGGCTGCAGGTGTTAGTAGTCCATTGTTAGGTCCTACGAATACGTAGTTTTTAGTACGTATCACTATCCCCTTCCTCGTAGTCCCTACTTCAGGATCTACTACTGCTAGGAATATAGTTCCTCTCCTAAAGTACTTATAACTGGTTTTAAGTATGAAGGCACCTACATCTACACGGTACTTAGGTACTTCATGTGTTATGTCTATGATTACTGCTTGAGGGTTTATCCTATTTATTACTGCTTTAACCATCCCTACGTAGGGGTCTTTCAAACCGTAGTCTGTGAGTATAGCTATTGTGTTACTCATCATAACCTCCTAACTCCATGATCATCTCAGCATATGACTTACTGATTAACTCACCAGTAACTCCTAAGTCCTTAAGTAGTTTATCTAGTTCTTCCTTAGCTTTACTCATATCCTCTACTTCAGGTATTTCTACTTCTATGAAGTTACCTAATCCGTAGACGTTATCTAGGAGTACTCTATACCTCCCTAACATGTACTCCTCTCTTACCTTAACTACTTCTAATACCTTAACACCTAATTTCTTAAGTATCCTTACTACTTCCTCAGGTTTCTCAATCCTTACGTTTACTTCATCTCTTACTTTAATACCGTAGTAGTATTCTTTAGGGCCTTTAATAGTTAGTTCACCTTCCTCAACATCACCGATGACCCTCACTCTAATCCTGAATACTGTGTCTCCACCTCTAACACCTAAACACTTCCTGAAGTCTATGTAGTAGTCCTTCTCTAGGTAGTTCCTAACGAATTTACTACCTAACCTCGTCAGTACTTCTCTAACGTTGTTTAGGTCTGACACTCTTAACTTAACTTCATACTCTCTAATCATTCTAACCCTAACTTATTCTTACTATAAGGTTTAATTCTTTAGACTTCATATTTATCCATTATGAGTAGGGTTTTAGTGTTAGCTGTTGTTGGTGTGTTAAGTGTTTCATCAGCTTCTATTATTGTGAGGTTGGTTGATGCTCCTACATTAGCTATTGTTTTTTGGAGGCTTACCTTCTCAGTATTGTTTCTATCTTTGATTAGTCTTCGTGGTATTAGTTTTAAGTGTGTTAGAGGTGTAGGTATACGTTACGTGTTAGTTAGTGGTCTTGCTTTAGGTGTTCATTTCATTTCTTGGATTGAGTCTTTAAGGTATGTATCTATAGCTGTTAGTGTTACTTTAGTTTCTACATATCCTGTATTCACAGCTGTTGAATCGTACTTTATTTTTGGTGAGAGGTTGAGGTTTAATCAGTACTTAGGTGTTTCCCTCTGCGTCTTAGGTATTCTCATCATGTTCTTAGTTAGTGGTTTTGATGTTTACTCATCATACGGTGTTTTACTAGCTTTAGTTGGTTCTGTATCAGCTTCTATATACTTCTTAATTGGTAGGTATGTGAGGAGGTTCTGTAGTCTTATTGAGTATGTACTCCCTACTTACTCTACATCAGCTCTAACAACATTATTAGTAGCTACTTCATTAGGTGTTGATTTAATTTACTACCCTCTGAGTTCGTGGTTGTTCTTCATGTTACTTGCTTTAGGGCCTATGATTGGTGGTCATACAGTCTTTAATTATTTGTTGAGGTTTATGAGTGCTGTTACTGTATCTACTTTAGTAGCTCTTGAGCCTGTAGGTGCTACTTTATTAGGTGTTTTAGTACTTAATGAGTTACCGTATCCTACAGTAGTTCTCGGTATGTTGGTTACTGTGTTAGGTGTTTGTTTGGTTTTTAGGTAGTTTTAAGTTAGTTTAATTACCTCGTTAGTTATTCTGATTTTGATGCCTTTCCCTAAAATTGATGAGCTTGTTAAGTTGTTTAGTGTTGATGTTAGTGAGCGTGCTAGGGTTTTAGCTAGTAGGTATGGGTTTAGGGATTATATGGTTGAGAGGTATTATATGATGTTTAGTGATTGGAGTGTTGTTGAGGAGTTGCTTAAGTCTTTTGATAAGGGTTTGAATAAGGTTGTTAGGTGTAATACTTTGAAGGTTTCTAACTGTGGTTACTTAGTTGAGCGTTTAAGTAGGTTGGGTTTTACCTTACGTAGTGTTAGTTGGTGTGGTTATGCTTTCGAGGTTTTAAGTGAGGGTTTTGTTAGTTTAGGTGCTACTCATGAGTTCTTAGCTGGTATGTACTATGTTCATAGGGGTTTAGCTACTTTACTACCTCCTATAATCTTAAGTCCTAAACCTAGTGATAGGGTTTTAGATTTAGCTGCTGGTGTTGGTGGTAAGACTACTCACTTATCTCAGATTATGGGTGGTTCTGGAGTTGTAGTTGCTGTTGATGTTGATAGGGTTAAGGTTAGGGCTTTAAGGAGTAATTTAGAACGTTTAGGTGTTTATAACGTTGTTGTTGTTAGGATGGATGGTAGGTTAGTCCCTGAGGTGTTTGGTGAGGGTTTCTTCAGTAAGGTGTTGCTTGATGCTCCATGTACTGGTGAGGGTATTATCCAAGTTGATAGGTCTAGGAGGTTTAAGACTGATGTTGTTGATTTAGTTAGGGCTTCACAGCTTCAGTATGAGCTCTTGATGACTGCTTTAAGGTGTGTGTGTAGTGGTGGTTACGTGCTTTACAGTACTTGTAGTATTGCTCCTGAGGAGGATGAATTCGTAGTTGATTTAGTACTTAATGATTTCGATGGTGTTGAGGTTGTTGATATTCCTAAGATTGTTGATTTCTACTCAGGTATTACTGAGTTTGGTAGGTTTATGTTTTCTGATGATGTGAGGAGGTGTGTTAGGACTTACCCACATGTTCATGGTATGGAGGGTTTCTTCATATGCCTCTTAAGGAAGCTTTAAAGTGTTTCTCATGTTTTGAGGTTAGTAGGTTGTGTGGTAGGGTTTTAAGTGAGTTAAGAATTGTTTTTGATGTAGATGTTACTGAGTTGTTAAGTCCTTATAGTGAGTTACTGTTTTGTTCAGGTTTGTTTACTGAGGTGTACTTAGTTAGTAGTGAGTTGTTAGGTGTTGTTGATGTCTTAAGACGTAGTGGTAGGGTACCTTACTGTGTAGGTGTATATGTTGGTAGGTTTAGGGGTAGGGAGCCCTACCTAATACCGTCAACTATGTTAGCTAATACAGTATTCAGTAGGTTGGGTAGGTACGTAAGTACTGTAGTTGTATCTGATGATGGTTTAAAACCATTCCTTTACGGGAGGGATATACTTAAAACATCAGTTGTTAAGGTATACCCTAAGTTAAGACGTAACGGTATAGTATTCGTAGTAGGTAGTGATGGCTACGTATACGGAGTCGGTATTTCATTAGTAGATGACTTAATGATTAAGGATTTAAGAAGTAATGACGTAGTAGTTAAGAACGTGTTTGACGTAGGGTGGTACTTAAGAGGAGGTACAAAACCTAAAGAAAAGAAATTTAAAGTATGAGTAAACGCCACACACAGACCCCTATAACACCTACACTAACCCCACCCCAGACATTGTCAGCGTCGGGCGATTGGGAGCGGCAGGCTGAACCCCTCGGAAACCCTCGGGGCGTACACCCCCGCCCCATCAACCCCGTCTTCTACGGGAGCCCTCCTCCCGGTATAAACCGGGAACGGCCGCCTCTTTTCGGGGAGGGATTCCCGCTTAGATGCTTTCAGCGGTTACCCCCCACGGCGTAGCTGCCCGGCACGCTCTGTCGAACGGCCGGTCCACCAGAGGCCGCGACGTCCCGTTCCTCTCGTACTGAGGACGCCTTCCCCTCAGGCGGCCCGCACCCCCCGTGGGTAGAGTCCGACCTGTCTCACGACGGTCTAAACCCAGCTCACGTTCCCCTTTAATGGGCGGGCTTGGGGAGGGGGTAGGGTGCAAAATAATTTACGTATGGATACTTAAGGAACTAATTTGAGTATACGTCGTGGATGTCTTACACCAACAACTCACATTGAATTCCTCATACTAGCCTTAGGAATACTTCACTTTAAGTGATAAGTATCAACACACCCTCACCCCCTTAGCCCCACCCTTGGGGGCTGCTGCACCCCCAGGATGGGAAGAGCCGACGTCGATGTAGCAAACCGCGGGGTCGATGGGGGCTCTCGCCCGCGACGACCCTGTTATCCTCGGGGTAACTTTTCTGTCATGCCCGGCCCCCACCGAGGGGGGCACGAGCGTTCGCTAGGCCACGGTTTCCCGGCCGGACCCCTTACGTTCAAGGGTCCGGTCAGGCCGGCTTTTGCCCTTGCACTCTACGGCGGAGTTCTGACCCGCCTGAGCCGACCTTTGGGCGCCTGTGTTATCTTTTCGCAGGCGTGCCGCCCCAGCCGAACCGCCCACCTGACGTTGTCCTCCGGGTCTACCCCGGAGTTAGGCCCTCAGACCCCGGTAGGCGGTGTTTCACTTACGGCTCCACCAACCCCGAAAGGCTGGTCTCATAGCCTCCCGCCTACTCTACGTACCGGAATCCGAAGGCCAACGTCAGGCTGCGGTAAAGCTCCACGAGGTCTTCTCTCCCTACGGGGGGATGCCGGCCTGTGCACCGGCTCCGTGGGCTTCACGGGGTCCCGGGCTGGGACAGTGGGGCCCTCGTTGATCCATTCATGCGCGCCGGAACTCTCGGGGGCGGGGTTTTAGAGATATTTTATCAAGCTTAACCCCGCCATACCCGGCAAGGCATTTGGCTACCTCTCTCCCAGGAGGTCCCCTAAGGATAAGTAAATGTTAGGGGTGTAGACATTTAAAACATTAAGAACTCTCTCAAGAGTTCTTTTTCTATGGACAGCTTCTTAAGTCCTTCTCTATTTCTGTGAAGATCTTCAGATACCTATAGTGGGAGACCTCCCGCTAAGAGGGTCAGAGCTGGGCCCCGACCTCCTGTGGAAAAACATTATCATTATTTAAAGTTCCACAAGATGGTCGGGTTTACCCCCGGCCTTCAGCGGCGCTTCACCCGGTTGTACCCGGGGTTCACGTACCGCCAGTGGCCAGGATTCAGCCCCCGTACACACCCTCTCCCGGGGCGGGATCCGGATGGACTTAGTAGTTGTTTAAGGAAGGTCACACACTGTGGAGTGCTACAATGTATCGTAACACTTTTTAAAAACCTGTACTCAGGGGTTGAGGTCCCTTCCCTAAACAGGATGAGTATACTTAAGGTTTTGTATCTGGGTCCCGCCCTTTCGGGCTTGCGGGGACCTATGTTTTTATTAAACAGTCAGGACCCCCTAGTCACTGCGACCTGCGGTCCCACGGGTATTCCGCAGAACCGCAGGCACCCCTTCTCGGAGGACGCGGTAGGTGTGAAGAGAAGTGTGAAGATAGGGTAAGAGAACAATCCAACATGGAACCCACCGCGTCCACTTCCGAAGGTACGGGGCTAATTTGCCGAGTTCCCTAGCCCGGGTTAGCCCCCACAGGCCTTGGGCTTCTCACCCAGGGGCACCTGTGTCGGTTCTCGGTACGGGCGCGGGGGATCGTTCCCGAACCCCTTTTCAAGGGCTCCGGGGATTGGCCGAACCACCCTAACGGGCGGCCATTCCTCCCTTCGGCCAGTTCTCACCGTTACGGTACTCCCCGGCCTTCGGGTAGTTAGCTAGGGCGACTGCCCTAGTCGGCCTACCCCGAAGCGTCGGAGTTCGGGCTTGCGTTACCGCACCTACCCCCGCGGCACGGGAATATTAACCCGTTTCCCTTTCGGCAGGTCCGAGTTACGGCCCGCCTTAGGACCGGCTAACCCTCAGCTGACGACCGTTGCTGAGGAACCCTGGCCCTTACGGCCGAGGGGATTCGCACCCCTCTTTGCTGTTACTACCGCCGGGATCCGCACTCGGAGCGGGTCCACCGGACCTCACGGCCCGGCTTCTGCCCCACCCCGACGCCCCCCTACCAGATCACGGCTGCAATGCAGCCGTGCTCCGGGGTCTCGGCGGCCGGCTTAAGCCCCGACGTATTTTCGGGGCCCGCGGCCTCGGCGGGTGAGCTGTTACGCACTCCTTAGAGGATGGCTGCTGTTAGGCCCACCTCCCCGCTGTCTTAGGCCGCGGACGCCCTTTACGCTTGGCACTTAGCCGGCACTTAGGGGCCTTAACCCCGGTCTGGGTTGTTCCCCTCTCGGCCCCCAGGCTTACCCCGGGGAACCCCACTCCCGCCATCTACGGTGGCTACGGGTTCGGAGTTGGACTGGAGAACCGTAGTCTTTCGACTACGGCGTCCCCAATCCGTAGCTCTACCCCGTAGCCTACCTCCGGCGAGGCTGCGCTGGGACGCACTTCGGGGGGAACCAGCTATCACCGGGCTAGATTGGTCTTTTGCCCCTAGACGGGGGTCATGGGAGCGAATTGCACGTCAGCACCCCTTCGGGCCTCCACCGGGGTTTCCCCCGGCTTCGCCCTACCCCCGCCTAGATCGCCCGGTTTCGGGTCTCACAGCCGTGACTACAGGCCCTTTCAGACCCCGCCCCTCGCCGGTGTAACCCGGCTGCGGGCTTGTCGGTTTCCCTACGCCTTCGGGGTTAAACCCCTTAAGCTCGCCACGGCTGTGAACTCCCCGGCCCGTGTTTCAAGACGGACGGTGCGACCTCGGTTCCTACCTTTCGTACTTCCCGGTCACCCGGGTTTCCTTCAGGTAGTTCATCCCTTTCAGGCCGCACCGTGCTTAGCCGCCTGGTTTCAGGCTCTTTTCACCCCCCTTCCGGGGTACTTTTCAGCTTTCCCTCACGGTACTTAGTTCGCTATCGGTCTCGGGACGTGTTTAGCCTTAGAGGTCGGTGACCCCCAGCTTCCCACGGCAAAACCAAGCCGTGGTACTCTGGAGCACCGCCTCGTCCCCCCACGGTTTAGCCTACGGGACTATCACCCTCTACGGTGGGGCTTTCCAGCCCACTTCGGCTACCGTGGGTCGGGAACGTCATTGAGCGGTGTCCCAACAACCCCACATCCCTACCAACTTAATCGTTGGTAGGTTTAGTTTGGGCTACCCCCCTTTCGGTCGCCCCTACTCAGGGGATCCCGTTTGGTTTCTCTTCCTCCCCCTACTAAGATGTTTCCGTTCGGGGGGTTCCCACTCGGTACTCCCGTAGGGGGAACCTACGGTTTCCCGAGCACTACGGGTTATTCACCCGTAGTAGGAAGTCCCATTCGGGGATCCCGGGTTCAACGACTGCCTGCGTCTACCCCGGGCATATCGCCGCTTGCCGCGCCCTTCCTCAGCGCCCGAGCCGAGCCATCCACCAGGCGGCGTCCTGCCGACAAGCCTGGGGCGGGGTTAGTGTAGGTCTCGTTGGGGCCTGTGTGTGGCGTTCATCTAAACATCACGCCCTTCACCCAAGACATAAGTCTTGGGCTGCACTGAGGGCCTACCCCAGAAAACTCCACACGAACCAGCCTAAACCCTTATAACAGGAGGTGATCCAGCCGCACCTTCCGGTACGGCTACCTTGTTACGACTTCTCCCCCCTCGCGGAGGAGAGGTTCGACCCACCCCCTACGGAGCAGGCCTCACCCCTCCCCCGCTCGGGTGGAGCGACGGGCGGTGTGTGCAAGGAGCAGGGACGTATTCACCGCACGATGTTGACGTGCGGTTACTAGGGATTCCGCGTTCACGAGGGCGAGTTGCAGCCCTCGATCCCAACTACGGCGGGGTTTGAGGGATTACCTCCCCCTTTCGGGGTCGGATCCCGCTGTCCCCGCCATTGTAGCCCGCGTGCAGCCCGGGGGTTTCGGGGCCTCAGCGGAGCCCTCCCTCGGAGGGACCCCTATGCTGACCTGCCGTGGCCCCCTCCTTCCTCCGCCTTAAACGGCGGCAGTCCCCCTAGAGTGCCCCGGCCCCGGAGGGCCGGATGGCAACTAGGGGCGGGGGTCTCGCTCGTTGCCGGACTTAACCGGACACTTCACAGCACGAGCTGGCGACGGCCATGCACCTCCTCTCAGCGCGTCGGGCAAGGTCGTTAGCCTGGCCGTCATCCTGCTGTCGCCCCCGGTAAGATTCCCGGCGTTGACTCCAATTGAGCCGCAGGCTCCACCCCTTGTGGTGCTCCCCCGCCAATTCCTTTAAGTTTCAGCCTTGCGGCCGTACTCCCCAGGCGGCGGGCTTAACGGCTTCCCTGTGGCACTGGGTGGGCTCTAAACCCACCCAACACCTAGCCCGCATCGTTTACAGCCGGGACTCTCCGGGGTACGGCCGCGTAACCCGCGACACGTACCTACCCGGGTATCTAATCCGGTTCGCTCCCCCGGCTTTCGTCCCTCACCGTCGGGCGCGTTCCAGCCGGCCGCCTTCGCCACTGGTAGTCCTCCCGGGATTAACGGATTTCGCCCCTACCCCGGGAGTACCGCCGGCCTCTCCCGCCCCCTAGCCCGGCAGTATCCTCCCCGTCCTCGGGTTGAGCCCGAGGCTTTAAGGGAGGACTTACCGGGCCGGCTACGGACGCTTTAGGCCCAATAAACGTCCCGACCATTCACGCCGTGGGTCCGGGAAAACATTGGGAGAGACTGATCAGACTAAAATTAGGATGTATTAATTTATGACTAAGGTTTAAGACTAGAGAGTGAGGTTTTTATCTCCGTAGATTTCAATGATACACTAATATTGTTAGTATGGAGGTTTAAGGCTACATCTAGGGTTTAGCCTTAGGCTGAGTTCCCAGTCAGTTACCCTCACTTCTCTCAAGACTCTGGCTATGTAAACGACAAGATAATACTCTTCAACACCTATTCAACTACTTAACATCAGTGTGAGGATCCCAGACCCACCGGTCTCGCGGGGCTGGTATTACCGCGGCGGCTGACACCAGACTTGCCCCCCGCTTATTCCCCCGCCTACTTACAGCGGGGAAAAGCCCCTCTTCGGGGCACTCGGGGTGGCCCCGTCACGGTTTCCCGCATTGCGGAGTTTTCGCGCCTGGTGCGCCCCGTAGGGCCTGGGCCCTTGTCTCAGTGCCCATCTGGGGGCTCCCGCTCTCACGGCCCCTACCCGTTATCGGCTTGGCGGGCCGTTACCCCGCCAACAACCATGATGGGCCGTGGCCCCATCCTCAGGCGGTCTTACGGACATCCCCGTAAGACCCTTTCGGTGGGGAACCCTTCCAGGCCTCCCCACCTATCGGGGATTAGCTCCAGTTTCCCGGAGTTATCCCCGTCCTGAGGGTAGGTTAGCCACGTGTTACTCAGCCGTCCGCCACTCCTCGGTGTCCGAGGCGTACGACTCCCATGGCTTAGCCCCACCCCGATAGCGGTCGGGTCCGGCAGGATCAACCGGAGTCGCGGCCGCAAGGCCGCGGGGTTTAGACTGGTTCGTGGTGTGGTTCTGGGGTAGGCCCTCGTCAGACCCGAATATGTCTGAGTTAGTGCTCAGACTTATTCGGGTCTCCATCTTTAAGTGATTGTAAGTGCGCTCTCATACCTTCATCCCTGTAACCGCAGTTGGAGAGCGGCTTTTCATTCACGGAGTTACACTCCGCGTCCAGCCACGCCGCCGGTTACTGCGGCGTTTTAGGTGGTCAGGTTGAGCGCCAATCAGATCTATTGTTTAGGGGGTTTTTAAGCTGTATAGTACTTGATTATTACTAAGTAAACATAGTTAATTAATTAACGAGTGATTCTTTTGTCTAAAATGTTTTACTGATTTTGTATTATGTAGTCCTCCTTAAACCTAGATATCATCTCTAAAGCCCATAACCTACTACCCTCACTAACCTCAACAACATCAACACCAATACTTGGTAATCCGTAGACTAGGTAGTCACCAAAGTCAGCAAACATTAGGACTAGTAAGCTTATTAAGTCCTCCTCACCATCAACTAAGACTAAGACATTACTACGGCTAACACAGTACTTAATAACTCTTAAGGCATCCTCACTAACACATCCTGGAGGGTTCTTAACCCTAACAACTTCAGAGAAAAACTTCTTGAGATGTTCGTAGTCTATGGAAACCTCCCTTAAAGTCCTACCATCAACTACGCATACCTTAGGAACACAACCAACATCAACAATACTTGAACATACTATATCACCTACAGCCCATAACCTACTACAATCACCTACTACCTTAATAACTGAGAGAGCGACTGAACGATAATCACCTCTAATAACTAAGCCAATACCCCTACGTAACTCAACCCTTAAATCATCAGGTAGTCTAAACACCTTCACAGATACTACCGAGATAACATAGAGGAGAACTCTATAAATATATGAGAAACTAATACGTAGTGAGGAATGAGTAGTTAATGTATTACGTGTTAGTAGAACATTTAGAAGAATGTGTATCACCGTGGATGTTAAGCGAGTATAAATTCCTATCAAAGATATTCGAAGGTAGAGTAATATTCACTAACGTAAAGAGTAGTAAGGATAGGGAGGAGTTAGAAGGTCTAGGAATGATATTTAGTGAGGACTTCCTAGAAATCATTAAGAAGTTAGGGTTGAAGAAGGTATTAATTCTAGACCCTCAAGCAGATAAACAACTAAGACATAATGAGTTAGTAGGAGTAGATGCTGTAGTTATTGGTGGGATAATGGGTGATAACCCACCTAAAGGGAGGACATACCAGTTAATAACATCTAAAGCTAAGAACTTAGAGAGTAGGAATTTAGGTAAGAAACAGTTCACGATTGCTGGGACAGCTTACATACTTAAGGAGATAGAAGATGGTAAGGAGTTAGAAGAATTAGATATTAGGGAGGGGTTGAGGTTGGAGGGAAGGGTAAACAATATAGAGATAACTATAGAACTACCCTACGTATTCCCATACAAGAACGAAAAACCTGTAATACCTCCAGACTACGTAGAAGTAATACTGTATAAGTCATTAATCTTCGAGGAAAACCCATGTAAGGATTAAGAGGTACTGAAATGACTGAAGAATACGAACTACTCAGTAAACTTAAGGAAGTATTAGGAGTACATAGTAGAGTAGCTATAGTATGTGTTGGTAAGGACTTAAGAGGTGATGATGCTGTAGGACCGTACACCTGTAGAGAACTACTGAAGAAAGGACTTAAAAACGTAGTAGTATGTGAGGACGACATAATAACATGTTTCTACGAAACTATAACAAACTATAAACCACTAACCATAATACTCATAGATGCTGTAGACCTATCACTAAAACCTGGAACTATAGTGATTACATCCTTAGAAGATATTGAGGAAGTAAGTATGAGTACATCAACACATAACCTACCAATACGTACAGTAGTAGAACTCATTAAGACCTTAGTAGGGGTAGACCTTAAGATATTAGTAATAGGTATTCAAGTATCAAACCTAGACCTAACCCAAGAGATAAGTGATGAAGTCATTAAATCAGCAAACACTATAGTAAAGACATTAACAACGCTTACCGAAGGACTTAACAGTAGATGGTCTACGACTCATAAAACCTCCACAGACAGGGCAGACAACACCTAAACCAGTATTATCTACATAACCACACAACCTACAAACAGATACGTACTTAACAACCTTATCTATAGTCCTTCTCTTAACACCTAAAACCCTCAAACCTAAGTAATTAGCTATGTTCTGAAGGGAGTAATCATCAGTAACTACAAACACATCAACACCACCACATACACGGACTAACATAATCATCAACGCAGTTAATGAAATATCAGCTTTTGAAAGCTTACTAAACTCACCTAAATCCCTAGCAACTCTAACAGCCTCAACTAAGAACTCATCAGGTACATCAACAATAACTAACTTACCAGCACTCAACGACAACTCTAACGAAGCCCTACTATCTAAATCCCTAACCTCCTCCACAACCTCCTTAGTAGTAACTGCTTTAGAGTTGTAAGGTAGTATGAGTTGGTATGAAGCAAATAAAGCAGCAGCATCAAGTACGTATATAACATCCCCACATAAGTTAAAACCCATATATAGGCCCCTGAAACACCTTATAATCAAAACCAACATCACTAAACCTTACAAACCTAGCTGATTTCCTAGCCTTCCTAACCCTAATAAACCCCCCAGGCTCTACCTTACCTACGTAATTACCATCAGCTATAACATCAGCACCGTAAGACTCACTACCAACCTCAACAACTACATCAACATATGATGGTAGTACTATAGGTCTAATACATAGTGATAACGGGGCTAGAGGAGTTACTATCAACGCCTCCAACCCAGGATCTACTAGAGGACCACCAACAGATAAGTTATAAGCTGTAGAACCAACACTAGTAGCTATTATAATACCATCAGATAGTATATCATATATAAGCCTACTACTACCACCAACAACTTTAAAAACCCTGAAGTGAGCTACTTTAGACCTAAACATCCCTGAAGTCGTTAACACATACTCGTTAAGAACATACGGTAATCTAAAATCATCAACAATAGATTCCAACCTCATATACTCCTTAATAGTAAACTCACCCCTAACAAACCTACTAAAAAACTCTCTAAACTCGTCAGGAGGTACCTCACATAAGAAAGCCCTCCTACCACTCTTAACAGCTAAAATTGGTAAGTTATTATCACCTAATAACTGTAGGACGTTAAGTACAGTACCGTCACCACCAACTACGACTACATAATCAACATCAGCATTAAGTAAGTTAAACACCCTATCTAACTGAATAATCCTAGCTAACCTCTCCTCAACAAATACGTTAAGCCCTAAAGAACTACAGTACTCAATAATATCCTTAGTAATCGTAAGTGCTCTCTCATCATCTAACTTAGCTACTACTCCAACTCTCAGAGGACATACCCACTTACTGATTACAAATTAAAAATTAATAATCATTATTAAACCTACTAAGATTAATAATGATGAAGGTATTGATCGTGTATGGTTATTGAAGGAAGTAGTGATGAGTTAAGGAGTAGGAAGTATGTTAAGTTTAAAGAATTACTAAGGAATGTAGTACCTGATGAAGCACTAAAACTCATACCTAACTCATTCTACATAATAGGTGATATAGCAGTAATAAACCTACCTAAAGAATTAAGAAACTACGCTACTGAAGTAGGTAGAGCTATAAAACTAACTAATAAGAACGTAAAGGCTGTCTACATCGGTGGGTTAACAGTAAGTGACTACAGAATTAAGGAATTAACACATATATACGGTGAGGAGAGGACTGAAACCATACATAAAGAATACGGTATAAAGATATACGTAGATATAAGTAAGGCATACTTCAACCCATCACTATCTGAGGAACGTAGGAGAGTAGCTAACAACGTAGTAGATAATGAGAGGATATTAGACCTATTCACAGGTGTAGGTCCATTCACCCTCCACATAGTATGTAGTAGGAAGTCATACGTAGTAGCTAATGATATAAACCCATACGCACTCACATACCTACGTAAATCACTAGAAATAAATAAGAAGTTAGTAAGAGGTTATGTAGACATCATAAACAGTAATGCCTCAGAATTACTGAATTCCTTAAGAAGTGAAACCTTCGATAAAGTAATACTAGACCTACCACATAAATCAGTAAACTACCTACCTAACGTATTAAGAGTTCTGAGGGTTAACGGGACAGCCTACACTTACGTCATATCCGATACACAGTCAAACGCAGCTAAAGAAGTAGATAACGTATTAAGCAACTCATACAGAACTAACTACATAATTAAAAATATTGTTAGAGTGCTTGACTACGCACCACGTAAGTACATATACAGAGTTGAAGTATGTAAACTACCTAACTAAATAAAACATTTATAATAAGTTAAAGTAGATAAAGACTTGGATAGGGATTTAATGCCGGGGTGGCCGAGCGGTCCAAGGCGGTGGGCTCGAGTCCAGCAAGTGTTAGAGACCCACTACCCCATCTGGGGTACGCGGGTTCAAATCCCGCCCCCGGCGCCTAAGCTAATCATTCTTAAAGGGGATGAAACATTAGATTAAGAGTTATTGATTTCTTCGACCCATGGAGATCTAAACTATGTACATGCCCTCTAAAATTCAACTTAAACCCATACACAGGCTGTGGACACCACTGTATCTACTGTTATGCTAGGACATACATTAGAGATTTCGATAGGCCTAGACCTAAGAAAGACTTAATCCATAACCTGATTAAAGACTTAAGCAGAATACCTAAGAACACATTAATATCTATGAGTAATAGTAGTGATCCTTACACACCACCTGAAGATACTTTATTCCTTACTAGGAGAACGCTCAAACTATTAATAGAGAATAAAAACTCAATACTAATAATAACTAAGTCAGACTTAGTAGTAAGGGATTTAGATATATTAAGTAACGGTAATGTAGTAGTATCAATAACAATAACCACAAACGATGATAACCTATCCAGAAAATTAGAACCTAACGCACCACCAACTACTAAGAGGTTAAGAGCTTTAGAAAAACTAATCACTAATAACATAATAACTACAGTTAGGGTAGACCCAATAATACCTTACGTTAACGACGATTTAAACATGTTAAGAGAATTAATTAGAGAACTATCAAGTATAGGTGTAGTACAGATAACAGCATCAACACTAAAGGTAAGAGGTGATATACTAAATAGAGTATGTAGAGTATTCCCAGAAATAGCTATTAAATTAAGAAATCTCTACGCTAAAGGTGAGAGATTAGGTAATTACGTATACCTACCTAAAGACTTAAGACTTAAGTACCTCCTAACACTTAGAGACTTATGCTATAACGAGGGATTAGCATTCACAGTATGTAGGGAAGCCCTCCAGATATCAACACCTGGGATAGCTTGTGACGGGAGTACATACCTACTCAAGAAAGAATAAAGCGGTAAAGTATAAAGGAAGTAATTGTAAGTAGGGTATTAGGGCCGGTAGCTCAGTCTGGAAGAGCGCCGCCCTCGCACGGCGGAGGTCCCGGGTTCGAATCCCGGCCGGTCCACCACTAAACACGTCACCCCGTTGTTAGGGATAGATACACCTACTAAATCCTCAACCAAAGGTAAGAACTTAAGCCTGTTGCAAGGCTCAGAACACGTAGTTAATGATTAAAAATATCTGATTTAACTACTTAACGCATCTATTATCGCTTGACAAAACTCTGGTAAGTCATCAGGAACCCTAGCAGTTATTAAATTACCGTCCCTAACTACAGGTACGTCCTCGTAAACAGCACCTGAATTTATTATATCGTCCTTAACAGCTATCACACCAGTCATTCTCTTACCCTTAGTAATCCCTGCAGATATGAAGACCCAAGGCCCGTGACATATCGCAGCTACAATCTTACCCTTCTGATACACCTCCCTAACAAAACTCAGTACTTCAGGTACCCTCCTTAAGTAATCTGGTGAGAAACCACCTGGAATAACTACAGCATCTACATCATCAACACTAACTTCCTTAAGCTCCTTAAGTACGTGTCTCTCACCCTCCCTAAACACTAATAAAGGAACCGGCGTACCGAACCTACCAGTAACTGGTTTACTCGGGTCTGCAGGTCTTGGATGAATACCTATCTTCATAGGTACTATAATCACTTCAGCACCTTCCTCACTTAAACGTATAAACGGGTATAGTAGTTCAACATCTTCAAACTCATTCGCTACTATGAAGACCACCCTCCTACCCTTAAGTCTAGTTCCAGGACCAACCCTCCTAACAAACATACTCATACAACAACCCCACCTATATAAGTTAACAATACTTAAATATCATTATATAGAGGACCAACAACTCAGTAAAACCCTACAACGTTTAAGACTTCATCGAAATTAAATACCTACTTAATCACTATCCCTACATCATCTGAGACCTCATAACCTCCTAACATTGACATCCTATACCTAAACTCCTCACTCCTCAACACATTTACGAACTCCTTAACTACTGATTTCCTCAAACTATCTACATTAACTACGAAGTCGTAACACTCCTTACGTAACTCTATAAAGTCTAAACCATACATATCAGCAGCTGCTTTAATTCCTAAACCTACGTCAGCTCTCCCTTGAGCTACTGCAGCAGCAACAGCTGTATGGGTTTTAGCTTCTACTGTATAACCTCTAATACTCTTAATCACCTCCTCAAAACTAATGTTTAACTCCTTAGCAAGTCCCCTAAGGAGTATATCTAATAGTGTCCTAGTACCAGAACCTCTATTCCTATTCACAAACACAACATCACTTCTTAATAAATCCTTAACACCCTTAATACCTTTAGGATTACCCTTAGGTATTATCAAACCAACACTCCTCACATAACCTCTAATAAGTACTACCCTACCATCCAAACTTAAACTCCTTATATAACTTACGTTATATGTGTTAGTACGTTCGTCTAGGAGGTGAATACCTGCTATATCAGCACCACCCTTACTAACAGCTATTAAACCAGCTAGAGAGCCAACATTAACTACTTTAGCATGTGGTTTAACTTTAAAGAGGTTTAAAGCTATACTAACTCCATAATCATGACTACCCATAACGACTAACTCAGCCGGTCTCACATAACTACTTAATAAGTATGTAGTTACTTCCTCACCCTCATTTACAATACCGGCATTCTCAGGGATCCTAACGAAACCGTCAGCAACTGTGAAGACTGAGGAAGAACCTGAGGAGTAAGGTATTGGATAAGCTATTAACTCCCTACCCCTACTGACTAGGATAACAGGTATTAAGTACTCCCTACCCTTACCACCAACTACTTTCTCAGCAATTAACGTCTTAACCTTAAACTCAGGTACTGACTCAACACCCATCAACTTAAGGAGTAAGGGCTTTACTACTAAGTTGAATATCATTATAGCTGATAACGGAAAACCAGGTAACCCAACTACTAACTTATTACCGACTACACCAATGACTGTAGGCTTTCCAGGTCTTACCTTTAAACCATGAATTACTACTCCAGGCCTCCCTAAATCATTAATAACTTTATAGGTAATATCAGTCACACCAGCTGAAGTACCACCACTAGTGATTACAACATCACTTACATCTAAAGCTTTAGAAAGTACTTCACGAATTAATCTGTAATCATCCCTAACTATACCGAAGACTATAGGGTTAATACCTAACTCCCTCAGTAAAGCTGAGATTGAGTACGTGTTAATATCGTAGATCTCACCATAGCCTAACACCTCACCAGGACTCCTTAACTCAGACCCTATAGATATGACTGCAACCCTAGGCTTCTTAAAGACCTTCACCTCTTTCAAACCTAGGGCAGCAAGTATAGGTACTTCCTTAGGAGTTATTAGAGTACCCCTACTAACGACTAACTCCCCCCTCATCACATCACTACCAGCATAAGCAATATTCTCACCAGGAGCTACAGACTTATACACATATAACGAGTCACCAACCCTACTACAATACTCAACCATAACAACAGCATCAGTACCCCTAGGAATTACAGCACCGGTATCAACCTCAACAGCCTCACCACCCCTAACCTCACCTAAGAACGGTGAACCAATCTTAGAAACACCAATAACCTTCAACACAGCAGGTCTATCCTCCTCAACACCAACAACATCACGAGATATAACACAGTAACCATCAACTTCAGACCTATCGAAAGGGGGTACATCAACTGAAGCATAGATATCCTCAGCAACAACCCTCCATAAAACATCATCTAAACCAACAACCTCAACACCTAAAGGCTTAAGAGTTAAATACCTCCCAACAATCTCAAGAACATCATCGATAGAGACTAACTCATGAAATACCTTAGCCGTAACATCACCACCTAACTACATAAACATAGCTAAGGTTAAAAACTCACTCAAAGAAAACATATAGGGATTTAAGAAATCCGGACAAGTGCGGGGGTGCCCGAGCTAGGTCAAAGGGGTCGGGCTGAGGCCCCGATGGCGTAGGCCTGCGTGGGTTCGAATCCCACCCCCCGCACCTCACCAATAATTCTTCAATCTTATCGTAGAGGCCTAAAGACCTACTCACCTTCCTACCTAAAACAGAATCATACCACTCCTTAATCAAATAATAACGATTATTAATTTCCCTAACTCTTTCTAAACTCTCACCTTCTAACTCTAAATCCTTGATGAGGTCTCACTCCTTAAAGCATATGGTAACTTCTCACACTATCCATAGGCCTTTTACAGCTGTTTCAAGTTTCATATAGATTTATAAAGGTTTATATAAAAATATTTTTATTGGAGAGCATAATGCTGAGGCCTAAGGAGGTTTGTGAAAGGCTCGGGATTAGCTATGCTACTTTGAGGGAGTATGTTAAGAGGGGTTGGATTAAACCGGTTGTCCTCGAGAGTGGTAGGTGGAGGTTTAGAGAAGAAGATGTTGAGAGGTTAGCTGGTATAGTCATGCCGAGGAAGGTGATACTCTACGCTAGGGTTTCATCGAACACCCAGAAGGACGATCTAGAGAGACAGGTTAAAGTACTTGAGGAGTGGGCTAGGAGCAACAATATCACAGACTATGAAGTCGTAACCGACATTGGTAGCGGGCTGAACGAGGATAGGAGGGAATTCAAGAAGATCCTCAAGCTAACTACCGAGAAGAAGATATCGAAGATCGTCGTAACGTACCCAGACAGGCTCACGAGGTTCGGGTTTAAGACACACAAAGAGCTACTAAGTGTCTTCGGAGTAGAAGTGATTGCTTTAGAACAGGAAGACAAAGACCCTAGGGAGGAACTCGTGGAGGACCTGATAGCGATAATCTCTCACTTCGCCGGCAAACTCTACGGTATGAGGAGTCATAAGTACGAGGAGGTTGTCGAGGGTGCTAGGAAACTCATTGAAGACCCTTGAACAAGTACGGATGTACTCTATACAGGTGAGCGACTCTAGAGTTAGAGAGTTGATTTCATGGTATCTGCAAGCACTACAGAGAACTATAGACATAATCTGGGAGAACATCGAGTGGAGGTACGTGTTCCCGAGGGCAGAGAGGAGAAGTGAGAAGCTAAAGGTCACTACACCGTACTACAAAGTTAAAGTACCAGAACTACCTAGGAGCAGTGCCTTCAAGAAGAAGCTGAGGGATGAGCTAATGAGAGATTGCCCATATGCAAGACATTGGGTTGACGCTGTTATCAGGACTGCTTACTCTATAATGGAGTCGTGGAGGAAAAGATACATTAAGGGGAAGGCTAAGAAGACTAAGCCGAGGGTTAAGAGAAGGTTCGCAAGGTGCAAGATAACCCTGATGAGGATGGATTACGAGAGGAGAATCATTAGGATAACGTTGAAGCCAGGTGAGTACCTAACGGTGTCATGGGCTGGAAAGTGGTTCGCTGGAAGGGTTGAGAGCTGGAGAGTGGGAGAGGTTATACTGAAAGATGATAGAGTGCTCATACCATTCAAGTCAACCAAGGTTGTTGAAGTAAGAAGCGTCGTTGCATGGGACTCCAATGAGCTATCACTAGATGGGTTCTCCCCAGTAACTGGCTTCGTAAAGGTAGACTTAAGACCGCTCCAGAGCATGAAGATAGTATATGAGAAGAAGAAAGCAGTTGCACAGAGCATGGGTAAGAGGGAAATATACGAGAAGTACGTGAAGAGAGAACGTAACAGAGAGAAGGATTATATAAATAAGCTCGCCAAGGGATTAGCCTCGCTGTTCCCGAACGCTGTGCACGTCTTCGAGGACTTAGAGAAAGAAGATCTACTCAGCAGGAAGAAAACCGCCAAAAGCAGGAGGAAGAGAAATGCTAGGACTCCATGGAAGCTCATACAGAGAAAGCTCTCCGAGAAGGTACTCGTAGTTAAAGTCTCACCAAAGAATACCTCCCGTGCCTGCCCACGATGTGGGTTCACCGTGAAGACCCAAGTGGGTAGGGTATTCAAGTGTCCGAGGTGTGGTTTTGAGATGGATAGGCAGAAGCTCGCATCTATAAACATATACATCAGATACACCAAGATGCGGGGACTTCCCCACAGCAATGACCTAGACGAATGGGTGAGGGGTAAGCTGCGGGTTGGGGTCACCCCAAGCGGGTGGAGCCCCATGATATGGGCCCCGATGAAAAGGGGCTCTGAGGGCAGTGAAACCAAGGGTAGAGAGACTCATATAAACTTATATAAAGCTCTATGAAGCCCGGACCCCTGCTAACATCACTCCGTAATTCTGTAGTCTGAACAACATGAATTACTACTAATAACACAAGAATAATTAAAAAGACAACTAACTCCCTCCTCATATTATCACTAAAAATTAATGTACATACCTCAATAT
>Ga0185307_1000147_pt1 | contig 48903 bp, 48 predicted proteins | sample LHCtaG_FD_128010 | JGI IMG/M metagenome (GOLD analysis project Ga0185307, IMG submission 128010) | Hot spring microbial communities from Little Hot Creek, USA to study Microbial Dark Matter (Phase II) - LHC4sed_matched (SPADES... | ecosystem: Environmental > Aquatic > Thermal springs > Hot... | reverse complement strand
TTTGGAGAAATTTTAAATCTTTAAATAAACATTATCAAATTATTGTAAAATAAGAGGGGATAAAAATGAACTTTAATTTAAAAAATAAAAGAGTTTGGTGGATTGAACCAATGCCAGATGTTTATTTAGAAGGAAAAGAAATTCTTGAAAAAGAAGGTATTAATGTTGAGATTGGTAGACTCCAAACAGAAGCAGATAAACCATATTCTGAAGATGAAATAATCGATAAAGGAAAAGATTTTGATGCTATATTATTAATTGCAAGAGAAAAACTTACTGAAAAAATATTTGCAAATTTACCAAAGTTAAAGATCGTAGTTAAAGCAGGAGTAGGTGTTGATAATATTGATATTGAAAGTGCTACAAAATATGGTGTAATAGTAGCAAATACACCAGTTCCAGAAGATTATATTGGTGTAGCAGAAGGTACTGTTGCAAGATTATTAGCTATAGCTAAAAAAATTTTAATATGTGATAGAAATGTTAAAGAAAATAAATGGTTAAGCAATTATGATAAATTAAGAGGGGTTTATATAAGAGGGAAAACTATTGGCATACTTGGATTTGGAAGGATTGGTTCTTATGTTGCAAAATTAATGAAACCTTGGGGAGTTAAGATAATTGTATACGATCCATATGTTTCAAGAGAGAAAGAATTATTACTTGATGTTAATATGGTAGATTTTGATACACTAATTAAAGAATCTGACTTTTTATGTATTCATGCAATTTTAACACCTGAAACTAAACATATAATTAATGAAAATGTATTAAAGAAGATGAAACATAATGCATATATTATTAATACTGCAAGAGGAGCAATAATCGATGAAGAAGCTTTAGCTAAAGCATTAAAAGAAGGATGGATTGCAGGAGCTGCATTAGATGTTTTTGAAAAAGAACCTCCAATAAATTCTCCATTATTATCTCCAGAGATTTATGATAAGTTATTACTTTCTCCTCATGTATCTGGATTAACTCCAGAAATGGAAAGAGCATTAACATTAGCACAAGTTAATTGTTGTATTAAAGCATTAAAAGGGCAAGTACCTGAAACAACGCTTAACCCACAAGCAATTAAAAAATGGAAAGAAAAATTTAAAGATACAGAAGATAATTTTCTATAATTATTATTAAGTTATGCTGATATCTTTAATAAACCCTCTTATAATTGCTAAAAAAAGATTTATTGTTACATCTAATAGGCTCATATATTTATAAAAATAAAAAATTGTAATGAATTTATGTAATAACTTTAAAATTTATATCTTAAATTTTTCTAAGAATAAACTCTATAATTATTTTAAATCTTCATTTGCTATTTTAGATAAAAATTGATTTTTCTATTAAAATAAATATAAAGAACAAATAAGCTTTTATATTAGAATTTAATTGATAAAAGAAACTTAAGAAAGAGTGGGAAAAGATGCAGAAGAAAACATTAATTTTATTATCAATTTTTTCTTTATTTTTGATAGTATTTAATTTACAAATTGCTCATACTGAAGAAAATATTTTAAGTTTAAAAGTCCTAGTTATAGATCAAAATGGAATTCCTCAAGGAAACATGGATGTTTTATTAGAAAATAAAACTTATGTACATAGATTTTTAACAAATTCTTCTGGATGGGCTGAATTTAAAGGTATAGGAAAAGGGAAGTATAATATATCTGTTTTATATGAAGGAATAAGATTAAATACTACAGAAGTTTCTTTTCCTGAAGAAAGCGAAGTAATATTAATTATTCCATTTGGAAGTTTGACTGTTACAATAGTAGATATTGATGGAAAACCTTTTAAAAATAAAGAAGTCATTTTAAAATGCCCATTAGGAAACTTTACTAGAAAAGGGGAAACAAATAGTTCAGGAATAATTATTTTTGAAAAATTGCCATATTCAATTTTAGAAAAAATAGATAAATATGTTTTAGAAGTTCATTATGAAGGATACTTAGTAGCTTCAAGAGAATTGTATATTCCAGTTGGACCTATTAAGCTTATAGCAAATCTTGTAAATATAAATATTTCTGTTGTAAATTTAGAAGGAAGACCAATTGAAAAAGCAAAAGTAATGATTTATAATAAAGGGAAGAATATAAGTAGAACATTATTAAGCGTTGATGGGAAAGTAAGTTTTGAACAAATACCTTCATCAAATATAGAAAATGTAGGAGAATATAGAATAAATATAGAAATTAATGGAGGAATTGTTTATAATGAAACAAAATTTATAGATAAAAGTATTAGTTTGAGTGCTATATGCGAAGTAGGAAGGATAATAACAAAAGTAATAGATTCTGATCAAAAACCATTAAAAAATGTAACATTAATTTTTTCTCATAGATATTTATCTAATTTTAAAAGAATAAATACAGATAATAATGGAGAAGCAAAAATAGAAGAAGTACCATTATCAAAAAATGTTGGAGAATATTTTGTAAAAGTTTTAAGAGGGGGAGAAGAAATAATTGAAGCTAATCTCACATTAGCTTCACATGAAGAAGTAAAAACAATAATTGTTCCATTAAAAGAAGTTAAAATTATTCTTTTAGATAGAATTGGAAAACCTATTGAAAATGCTAAAGTAAAATTGATAGATAAAGCAGATATTGATAGAATTTATGAAGGCATTACTGGTAGCGATGGTTCGATCGTATTAAAGCTTCTATATGGAGGATATGATATAATAGTTATAAAAAACAATATTACAGTACTTCAAGAAAAAATAAAAATAGATAATCCGGAAAAAATCATAAAAAATGTTAATTTGAATATTCCAATTGAAATATTTATTAAAGATTTTTTTGGAAACAATTTAGAAGAAGCCTATGTAAAAATAGATTTTAATGAAGAAAATATTTTTTCTAATAGAATGATGAATAATTCTCTAAAAATTATAATTCCTTTTCCAGGAAAAGTTAGAATAAGTATTTTCATAAATGATGAAGAATATTATACAGATACATTTTATATAAAAGAGCCGCAAACTAAAAATATTATTTTAAAATCTATAGTTAAAATTTTTAATTCAATAATAAAAATGGAAATTCTTGTAATATTCTTAATAAGTATATCATTTTTCATAATATTTTTAATATATCTTTATCCAATTATAAAAAGAAAATTTAAAAAGGAAGAGTAATATTAATAATTATTGGAATTGGGCAAGGGGTAAATTTTAGGGTGTGAAAAAATTTGGCTAATTCTGAGGGGAAAGCTTGTACCCCTTTTTGTAGACTTTTTAGATGTGCTCAAAAATCTTTAGATACTAGGTCTAGAAAATATATATGCAAATGGGCTAATGATATATGCATAGGCGGGAAATGCAAATATGCTGTATGTTTACAAAGAAAACTATTACCAAATGGAATTTGTGCATTAAAAATTAAAAGAAAAACAATTGAAGAAGTTTCACCTGAAGAAGTATCTTTAATGAAAGCTGAAGCTATAGCTAAAGCAAAGAAAAAACTTGAAAAATTAGGAATTTAATTAGATACATTTAAATAAATAATTACTTAAAATTAAAAAAGAAAGGAACTTGTCTAGTATAAAAACTGAAGTTAAGCAAAGAATATTATTAAATATAATAAGATTTACTAAGAATAAGGAAAAGTTTTCTTTTAAAGAATTAATGGAATATTCAAATGTTTCGAAGAATGTTTTAGAAGAAGTTTTGAAAAATATTAATTTAAAAATAAATCAAGAGATTTCAATAAATGAAATTGAAAAATTATCAATTGCTTTTGAAGCATTAGCTTCTGGAGTAAATATAGAAGAATTAGTAAAATTCTTAAATTGGAAAGATTTTGAAAAATTTTCTTCAAAAATATTAAATATTTATGGATATGATGTTATTAAAAATTTTAGAATTAAAGAAAATAAGAAAAGAACAGAAATAGATATTTTAGCAATAAAAGAAAATTTAATATTATTATTTGATTGTAAAAGATGGAGTAAACCTTTAATAGGAAAAAATTTAGAAATTGCAAGTAAAAAACAATATTTTAGAGCAAAAATTTTAGAAAAATTATTAGAAAAAATTTATAATAAAGGTTCTATAAAAATAATTATTTTACCAATAATATTATCTTTATATGAAACAAAAATTCATTCAAATGAATATTGTACAATACTTTATGTAAGAGCATTGAAAGATTTTCTTGAAAAAATTAATGTAGAATTTTATAATTTACCTTATATTACAATATTTCTAAATTCAAAAATAGATATAAATAAAATAAAAGCAATTTAAAATTAAAATATTACCTTTTTAAAGAATAATATTGCTCAATGATGAAACCAGCTCACTAGAAAAAAGATGATGAAAACACAGGGTTTCTGAGGGCAAAAAGAATAGAAAAAATAAAAATTTAAAAGCTTCTAAATATTTTTTTATTTGAAATGGAAAAGAAGAAGAATATTTTAATAGAAATAAAAAGTTTTGATGAAATAGTAATTTTAGCTTCTTCATTACCAATACCATTCATAAATATTTTTAAAAAAGGGGAATCTGAAAATATAGCATTTGTATTTTTTGAAATAGTTCCAAGTAGTATACCAGTTATTTTCTATACTAAAATAATAGAACCTATAAAGAATAAATTTGTTTATTTCAATAGAACAACTGGAAAAATAGGTTTTGGAGATAATATTTCACTTGATCCAAATACATTAAGTATTCCAATAATAAATGTTATTTCTCATAATTTAGAAATGGAATGAAGAATAAATATATTAAAAAACAGTACCTTTAGCTTTATATCCTTCATTTTCCAATTTCTTTAAAGCTTTATTTAAAGCTTCTTTTAATTCTTTAACTTTATTTTCTGGAATATCATCATATGTAAAAACCCATGCACCCCATTCTATTCCAGCAGCATATTTTAATTTATCTTTTGATCTATGAATTGGATAAAATTCTATATGAAAATGATAATATGGATAATTTTTTCTACATGGAGAATTATGGATAAACATAATATATGGTAAACTAAAATCAAAAAGAGAATTATACATTGCAATAGTTACTTTTATTATATCTGCTAAATCTTCTATTTCTTCCTCATTTAATTCAATAATGCTATTTATATGTTTTTCAGAATATATATGTACTTCATAAGGCCACATAGCAAAAAATGGTAAAAAGCTTATGAAAGATTTATTTGAATATATTAAACGATCAAACTCTTTTTTCTCTATTTTAATTATATGACAAAAGAGGCATTCACTTTTTTCTTTATAAAATCTTTTTGCATTTTTTAATTCTATTTTTATTCTTGGAGGAATAAAAGGAAGAGCATAAATTTGTGAATGTGGATGTGTAAGCGATACGCCTATTATTTCACCTTTGTTACGAAAACAAGCTACGTATCGTATTTTTTCATCATTACAAAGTTTTATTGTTTCTTCTTTTAAATCTTTAAGATAAAAAATTAAATTTTTAAATGGAATACTATCTAAATCACCAACATGCTCAGGAGCCTCTATGACTACTTTACAATATCCATATCCAGGCTTAACTTTATAAATATCAAAACTTTCTCTAGAAGTTTTAGGATCTATTCTTAAAGCTGGATAAAGATTGTTCAACACAAGTGTTTGCCAATTATATCCTGTTTCAGGAGTTCCTGGACAAAATGGACATTCTTCTAATCTCCATGGCCTAATTTTCCTTTTACTAGATACTATTATCCATGTACCCAATAAAGGATTCCATCTTAATTCATTACTCAATATTTTTTACCTCCATTTTGCTTTAACACCTTCATCTATTTTTAATATCCATCCATTTGTAGCACCTGCCTTTATTGCTGATTCTAATATTTTATTTCCATTTTCTTTTTTATCATAAATTCCTATAAGACAACCACCTAAACCTGCACCACTTATCTTAACTCCTAATGCTCCAGAATTTAACATTTCATTCCTTATTTTCTCTATTTTAGGAAGGCTTAAATCATATAAATCTCTCATAAATTCATGTTGCTCATTCATTATTTCTCCTAATACATATAATTTATTTTTTATCATATTTGATTTAATTATTTCAATTGCTCTTAATGTTGATTCATGAGTTTTTATAGTATATAAAATACGTTTAGCTGAAATATTATTTATTAATTTTAAATATTTTTCAATTTCTTCCATTTTTATTTCATTCCATTTAGGCTCATCAAATCTATATCCAAGTTTTTCTTTAATTTCTTTTGGAACAATAGAAGATTCCATTAATTGTTTTAAACCTATATTAATTTCTTCTTGTCTTTTTGGATGAATATCAGCTACACTATGTCTAATTCCAGAATCAACAACTATTATATTTATATCGCTTATTGGTAAAGATTCTACTTTTACAGGAGGCTTTGGATATAAAATTATAGATTTACCAAAAGATGAACCATATTGATCTAATCTTCCACATGGAATTCCAAAAATTTTATTTTCAGCTATAAAACTAATCTCAGCAATTTCTTCAAGAGATAAATTCAAATCATAATACTCGCTTAATAATTTAGTAAAAGCAACTTCTAAAGCTGCACTACTAGCTAATCCACTTGCTACTGGAATTTCACTTTCAATTAATATTTCGAGACCTTTATTAAAATTTTTTCTAATATATTTTTGTAAAGCAATAAATACACTTCTTAAATAATTTCCAAACCACCTTCCAGGTTTTAAATTTACTTTAGGAATGTTGAATGTATCAATATATTCTACTCCTTGTTTCTTTAAATTTAGACTAATTATTTTAAATTTTCCATTAATTTCTTTAATTGCAAAAAAATATGTTCTAAGATTTATAGCTATTGGAACAACTGGTAAGCCTTTATAATCTTGATGAGTATTTAAAAAATCTGCTCTAGCAGGTGCAGAAGAAATTAAAAAGGAATTAGCTTTGATTTTTTCAATCTTTTCATTACTCATTTTATAAAAAATAAAGAAAAACTAAAAGATAAATTTATTTTTTCATAAAGCTTTTACCATCATATAAGCATCTTCTCCATCAATATAATATGATTTAAGAACATCAACTATTTTATAGCCTAAATCTAAATAAAGTTTTATAGCAATTTTATTAGAAACTCTTACTTCTAAAAAGCTTTCTTCACATCCATATTCTTCTTTAAGAGCTTTTAAAGCATTTTGCATAAGTAATTTTCCTATACCTAATCCTCTATATTCTGGTATAACTGCTATAGAAATTATATGTCCACTCTTTTTAATTCTAAAAGAACTAATTTTAGATAATACTCTTTCAACTCTACACATTACATATCCAACAATTTCTCCTTCATAAGTTTCTGCTACAAAAAAAGATTTTGGATAATCTCTAAGAAGAGCTTCAAAAAATGTGTAAGAATAATTTTCTGGAAGGCAGCGTCTATTTATTTCAATAACTTTTATTAAATCATCTTTTTCAGCATTTCTTATAATGATAAAATTTTCTCTATTTAAAAATATTGCTAATAATAAGTTTATTAAAGTATAAAACAATTTTTCTAAGCCCTCTCTAAATTTCTAATTATAAAATTTTTATCAAAATAGATAAATTTTTACTTTAATTAAAATCATTTAAATAAAAGTTTTTTAATTAATAAATATTTTAAAATAAAGAAAAATGTGTTCATATATTGAATATGAAGATAAACTTGAAAAAGTGAAAGCTATAGTTAATTCTAGATTTAAAGTAGAAGATTTATACTATGAATACGGAGTATTAACATTCGTATTATCTGAAGGAAATTATAAAGAAGATTTTAAAAAACTTGTAAAAGATCTAAAAGAAATGGATTTAATTCCTATAATGAGAAAAGATGGAGAAAAGCTAATTTTAAAAATAAATCAATTTATTAAACATCCAATAAAAAAGACAAAAATGCCATATATATTATTTATTGCAACAATTTTAACAACATTTATAGATGGAATATTAAGATCTACGGCTCAATTTTATGAAGAACTTATTGGACCACTTACACCTTTTAAGATAGCTAGTGAAGCAGCATTATTTACTATAGCTGTATTATCTATTTTTGGTTTACATGAATTAAGTCATAAATATTCTTCCAAAAAAAATGGAATAGATACAAGTTTGCCATATTTTATACCAGGTATACCAGGACATTTACCAACTTATGGTGCAGTAATATTACAAAGAGAACCTGTTGTGAATAAAGATGATTTATTCGATATGGGTTTCAGTGGACCATTAATAAGTTTTCTAATGACAATTATTGTTGGAATATTTGCATTTCTTACAGCACTTCCAGCTTCTCTATCACAAATAGAAAGATGGAAAGAATCGGGATATTTTATTGAAGTACAATCGCCATTATTATTTTATGTTTTAGGAATAATATTAAGTCCATTTATAAAGCTTTCAACAGACGAAAGATTAATTCCTACACCATTGGGATTTGCAGCATGGCTTGGTTCTATTGTTACTGCGTTAAATTTGCTTCCAATATGGCAATTAGACGGTGGAAGAATATTTAGATCCTTTTTATCAAGAAAAAAACATAAAATAGCTTCTTATATAGCAATAATATTCATGAGTGTAACAGGATATTGGTTTATGGCTTTATTATTATTATTCATGATGCCACAAACAATCGATATACCACCTTTAGATGAATATTCCCCTCTTTCTAAAAGTAGGAAAATAGCATTAAGCATAGTTATTCTTATTTTAATATTAACATATGTGCCTATGTTTCCTATACTTCTTTAAAAATTGTTTTAAAAGATTGAGGAACTATGAATAATTTAGAATTTTTACCAACAATCCTAAAAGCATAAGTTAATGCTTCTGAAACATTATCATAAGTTTTTATTTTCAATATTTCAGAAATAATAGATTTTGGTATAATTGAAACAAGCGCCATTTTAAAATTCTCTAAAAATTTCTTTAATATATAAGCTCTGTATATTTCAATTTTAGGTTCTTTTTTTAATTTTTCATAAATTTCTTTAGGATCTTTTTCTAAAAAAAGAGAAAAATTCATACTTCCTAAGCCTTTTCTACATTCTGAAACAATTATTAAAACACTTTTTTCAGATAAAATATTTGATAAATTAATTAAGCAATCACATGCATTTTCCAAAGTTTTATCATATGGAAAACCTCCTAAAGAAGCTATAACTATGTCTGCTTTTTCATTAATTTTTAAACTATAAATTTCATTCAATAAATTTATTGATTTTTCATTAATTTCTTCTATACTTCCTGAAAATATCGCTGAAATATCATTATTTGAATTTAATAAAAAATAAATTGAAAAATCTATTCCAGAAATTTTTGCAGCTTCTAATGAATCTTTATGTATCAAATATTCACTAAATTTTTTTGATTCCTTATTTTCTAGTATTAATGAAAAATTTTGTTTTATAGTTTCTTCTCTAGCTATTCCAGGAATTATTGTTTCTCCAATACTAGAATATCCAATAAGTGGATTAATTAAAATATTTCCTAAAAGGATTTTTATATCTGCTTCAGTAAATATTTTATTTAAATAAACATTCGTTCCAAAACTTGTTTTTCCAATAAATTCAAATTCATTCTTTAAAGGATTGTGGCATATAATTTTAAATTTTTTAATTGCTTCTTTACTAAAAAGATTGTATAAATCTTTACTCTTTAATTCTTTTCCATTTCTAGAAGTAACTAAGAAAGTTACATTTTTATCATTTAATTTTAATGAATCTAATTCTTCAATCAAATGATTTATAAAATTTTTTAATGATTCAGGAAAACCTTTATCATCAATAACAAATACTATTTTTTCTCCTTTCTTTAAAAGATAATCATCTATTATTTTTTTAATAATTTCTTGAAAAACTTCATTCATATTTTGCAAAGATGGGTAATCCTTAGGTTGAAGAATTTTGAAATTTTCTAATTCAAAAAATATTTCCGTATTACCATATTTTAACCAAATCTCGACCATATTTTGATATTCTCCATTTTATATAATATTAATTTTTCAATAAGGTTTAAATAAGTATTTTTCTATATTAAAATTATAATGTTGGAAAAGGAAGATATAGAAAGTGCTTTTATTAAAATATTAATGAAAATGAATGCTTTAAAAATCGGTACATTTAAACTTTCATCTGGAATACTTTCTCCATATTATATAGATATAAACTTAGTTTTAAGCGATCCTTCATCTTTTTCAAAAATTATAGAAATATTCATTGAATTAATAAAAAGAAATAAGAAATTATTAAATCAAAAATATTTATGTGGAATACCTTTAGCTGGTTTAACATTTGCATCAGTATGTGCATACAAATTAAATAAGCCACTAATATATATTAAAAGGAAAGAAAGGCATGATAGAGAAAGGATTATAGAAGGAATATTAAAAGCTGGTTCAAATGTATTATTAATAGATGATTTTTCATCAACAGGCAATACATTAATTTCAACAATAGAAATTATAAGGTCTGAGGGCGGAATAGTTACTGATGCTTTAGTTTTAATAGATAGAGAAGAAGGTGCAAAAAAGAATTTAGAGAAAGTAAATGTAACTTTACATAGTTTAACTACAAGCAAGAAAGTTATAAAGGAATTTTATAAAAATGGATTAATAACAATTGATGAATATAAAAAATTGATTTTATGATTTTTATGAAGAAAAATGTTTTTTTCTGGAATGGGAAAGAATTTAAAAGTAAAGAAGAATGCAGGAAAAGAATATGGGATTATATGCTTAAAGAAAAAATTGCTAAATTTCCATTACCACCTCATGGAAGAATACCAAATTTTTATGGAGCTGAGAAAGCTTGTGAAAAAATATTTGAAATAAATGAGTTTCATTCTTCTAAATGTGTTTTCTCTGCACCAGATAGTGTAGTTAAAAAGCTTAGAGAAATAGTTTTAATTAATAATAAGATTCTAGTAGTAGCAATGCCACATATAAGAGGTTTTTATGAAATATCAAATATTCCAAAAAATCTAATAAAGGAGGCGATTATCATAAAAGGGTTTGAAAAATTTGGAAAAGAAATAGAAAAAAATAGGAAAATAGATATTTTTGCTCAAGGAGCAGTTGCAATAGATCTTAATGGAAATAGGATTGGAAAAGGGACTGGTTATGGAGATAAAGAATATCATATATTAAAAGAGAAGGGTTTAATATATGAAAAAACAATAAATATTTGTATTGTTCATGATGTACAAATATTTGATGATTTATCACATTTAATGAGTGAAAAAGATGTTAAAATGAATATTATTTTAACACCATCAAGAATAATTAAAATATGATAATTCTATTTCCTTTTTCTCTTTAAGAATTTTTTAAATAATAAGAAAATTATTGGAAATATCAATAAAATTCCAAAAAATAATTCTGTAAAAATTATTGGAGAAATAGGAGCAGTAGCTATACTCGTAAAAGTTATTTGCTCAGTAGTAATTATCGAAGTAGTTTCACTAATAGGTTCTTTAATATATTCTATAAATCCAATTTGATTATTTTTTTCATCTATAAACCATAATTTATTGCTTGGGCTTAAAGAAAAAGCTCTTATAGAAACATCTTTAGTAATTATTTCTTCTTTTTTTCCATCATAAGTTATATGTCCTATTCTTTTTCTTCCAATATCTACATACCATAATGAACCATCTGAAGAAGAAGCTAATTCATTAATTAAAATTGCACTTTCTCCCAAAAATGTTTTATAAATAATTTTTCCATTTTGATCAATTTTTAATATTTCATTTTTTTCATTAAAAATCCATATTTCATCATTTATTGATGAGGATAAAAGCAAAGCATTACTACTTAAATTTAAAATTTTTATTTCATAAGAAGAAAGAGAAATTCTAGCTATTTGATATCTTGTATCTAATATAGCCCATAAATAATTTGAGCTTATGGTTAAAACATTTTTATTTGATAAAATTGAACATTTAATTCTTTTAGAAATTTCTTTTGAAAAAAGAGAGAAAAATACTATTTCATTTATATCTGGTAAAGTAATCCATACTCCATCTTTATATTGAGCTAAATCTATTGGTTCATTATTAAGTTCATAAAAAGAAAAATTGAATGAATTAAGAGAAAATAATGTTAAGAAAGTTTTTCCTGAAAAAATTAAGAACATATTTTCTCCAACAATTGTTACATCACTTGGAATAGAATCTTTTAATAAATCATAAAGTGAAATACTACCTAGTTTAGGATTTAAACAGCCAATTTTTGAAATTCTAGGTATTATCATCCATATTTTTTCATCATTAAAAGCATAGATATTGCTTGGAAAATATTCTAATGGAGGAAGCTTATAATAAATTGGTTCAGAGAAAGAAGCAATACTTATCTCTATAAAAAAAGATAAAATAAGAAGAAATAATGATATTAAGCATAGTATTTTTCTCTCATACATTTTAAATAAAAAAAATATTTTTAGAATTTAAATTTTTATTCATATATTAAAAAGAAAGTTTCTTTCCTGGATTTAGAATATTGTTTGGATCAAATATTTTCTTTATTTTAAGCATAATTTCATATTGTTTTTTATCCATAAAATTATTAATATATTTTATTCTAGCTTCACCAATTCCATGCTCTCCTGTTATTGTTCCTCCCAGTTCTAATGTAGCAATATATATTTCATTTCTAATATTTTCCATTTCATTAATTTTATCCATCATAATATGAATATGAAGATTACCATCAGCAGCATGTCCAAAAGTAGGTAAATATGTAGAATATTTTCCTTCAATATTATCAACTATATCCATTAATTTACCTATGATGGATGGTGGAACAGTAACATCAAGTATATCTGCAGTATTAGGTTTTAAAGCAGTATATATATTACTTCTTATATCAAGAATATTCTTTTGTTCTTCTTTAGATGTTGCTACAATTGGTTCAAGCGAATTAAAGCTTTTGCAAATTTCAACTATCCTTTCACATTCTCCATAAACTTCTTCTTCAATTACTCCATCAATAATTATTATTAAATAAGCTATTCCTTCTTCAATAGGCCATTTTTTATTTATATGCTTAGCAGAAATTTCTATAACATCTTTTTCAACATATTCTATAGCGAGAGGAATTATTCCTTCTTGTAATATCTTAGGAACAGAATTTATAGCATCATGTCTATTTTCATATGGAACAATAAGAGTTAAAATAGCTTTAGGTGGAGGATAAAGTCTTATTATTGCTTTTGTAATAATTGCTAATGTTCCTTCACTCCCTATTATTAAATCCATTAAATCATAACTAAAATTATTCTTAAGAAGTTTACCGCCAAGTTTTAATATTTCTCCAGTAGGTAATACAATTTCTATTCCTTTTACAAAATTTCTCATTGGACCATATTTTACAGTCCTTGCACCTGCTGCATTACAAGCTATTAATCCACCTATTTGAGCTCCTTCATCTCCTGGATGAGGTGGAAAAAATAATCCAAAAGATTCACTAATTGATAAAAGTTTTCCAAGAGTTGCTCCAGCTTCTGCTATTGCCATAAGATTATCTTTATCTATTTCAACATTATCCATTCTTTCAAGAGATAGAATTATTCCATCTTTAGTTGGAATGCATCCTCCAACAAGACCAGTACCTCCTCCTCTAGGATAAACTGGAATCATTTTTTCATTAGCTAATTTAAGAATTTGAGAAATTTCTTCTGTATTCTTAGGTTTAACAAGAATTATATTATCAGATGGTTTTGGTCTAATTGGCAAAGGTGTTTCATCAAAAATATAATTAAGCATTTTTTCTTTTTCTTTAATAACCCATTCATTACCAACAATTTTTTCAATTTCTTTAATTATTTCTTCCATTTTTTAATTTTAACCTCCTTTTAATTTCTTCAATTAATTTTGGTATAATTTTATACATATCCCCAATAATCCCATAATCTGCAATTCTAAATATTGGTGCTGAAGGATCTATATTTATAGCTATAATAATTTCAGAATCTCTCATTCCAAAAAGATGTTGAGGAGAACCAGATATTCCACATGCTATATAAAGCTTTGGTTTAACAGTATTTCCACTAAATCCTACTTGATGTTCTTTTGATATCCATCCTTCATCAACTAATGGTCTACTTGCACCTACTACACCACCTAATAAATCAGCAAGTTCTTTTATCATAGAAAAATCTTCAGGTTTTTTTAATCCTCTACCAGCAGAAACAATAACATTAGCATCGGATATATTAATTTCTCCAGCTTTTATAATTTCTAAAATTTCTATATTTTTATTATTTAAAATCTCTACATTTTTATTAATAATTTCTCCATTCCTTTTAATATCTTTAATTGCAGGTTTCATAGTTTTATATCTAATAGTACACATTTGTGGTCTAGTACTAGTTTTTATATAAGCAATAATATTTCCACTAAAAGCAGGTCTAATTTGTATAAGGTTTCCTTTTTCATCTATATCAAGATCAATACAATCTGCAGTTAAACCAGTATTAAGAGCTGCTGCAATTCTTGGACCAAGAGATCTACCAAAAGGAGTTGCACCAATTAAAAATATGCTTGGTTTTTCTTCTAAAATAAGTTTAACTATATTATGTTTATATAATAAAATATCAAAATTTTTTAATAAAGGATGATCATATACGTATACTTTATCAGAACCATAGTATATAAGTTCTTTAGCTAATTCTTTAATATTATAACCTAAAATAATTGAAGAAAGATTTGTATTAAGCTTATCTGCAAGTTCTCTTCCTTTACCTAAAAGTTCATAAGTAATTGGATGAATTTTTTCATTAATCAATTCTGATAAAATAAAAATACCATTATTTTTTACCATAATTTAAGTATAACCCCCAATTCTTTAACTAAAGTTGAAACAATTTCATCAATTTCTCCTTTAAGTATTTTACATTTCCCAATCTCTTCCTTTGGCATATCAATTTTAATAACACGTGTGGGTGAACCTTCTATACCAAATTTATTAATATCAGCAATATCTGAAAGATAATTAGAATCCCATATTTCTATTTCAGCTTTTCTAGCTTTCATTAAATCTTTAAAAGTTGGAAGTCTTGGCACATTTATATCTTTAGTAACAGAAATTAAACATGGAAATTTAAGTTTTATAATATAATTATACGAGCCCATTTCAGATAAAACAATTATATATTCTTTATTATATTCAATTATTTTAGAAACATATGAAGCATGAGGAATATTAAGATGTTCAGCAACTTCAGCTCCAACTTGACCAGTATCTCCATCTATAGTTTTCTCTCCACAAAAAATTATATCAAAATTACCTATCTTTTTTATTGCACATGCCAAAGTATAAGATGTAGCTAAAGTATCAGCACCTGCAAATTTATTATCTGAAAGAAGAATAGCTTTATCAACACCTCTTGAAATAGCTTCTCTTAATGAAGATATTGCTTGGGGAGGCCCCATACTAATTGCTGTTATATTACCTCCAATTTTTTCCTTAATTTGAACCGCAGCTTCAATAGCATTTAAATCAAATGGATTTATTACACCTTTAGCAGAGTTCCTATCTATTCTTCCTTTCTCAATATCGAATTTTACTTTATCTATTTCAGGAACTTGTTTTATAAGAACAATTAAATTAAGCCCATTATTCAAAAGAAAACGCCTTTATTATCTAAATTAAACACATTTATTAATTTTTAATTTACTTTTTATTTTTTAAAAAAGAAAAAAAGAGTAATGTTTATTATCAAGGAATATAGAAATAAAACTAGATAAAAAGGAATAGAATAGAAAAAGAGGTAATAAATTTGACAACTCAATACCCTTTTCCAGGAGCAACTACTGTTGGTATTAAAGGAGATAATTGTGTTGTATTAGCATCAGAAAAAAGAGTATCTTATGGATACTTTGTTATAAGCAAGGAAGCAAAAAAAGTTTTTCAAATAACTGATAAAATTGGAGCTGCTTGCGCAGGAATGATTGGAGATATGCAAATATTAATTAGAGATGCTATAGCTATAATAAACTTATATAAGCTTGAAATAGGTAGAGAACCTAGTGTGCAAACTGTAAGTAAAATTCTATCTAATCATTTATTCAATAGTAGATTTTTCCCTTATTTAACTGAAACAATAATAGGAGGAATAGATGATGAAGGAGCGCATATATTTGTTTTAGATCCTTTAGGATCAATAATAGAAGATGATTATGCAAGCGTAGGTTCAGGGGCAGCAATAGCAATAGGAATAATAGAAGCAGAGTATAAAAATAATATGAAACCAAAAGAATTATACGATCTAGCAATAAAAGCAATAAAAGCTTCAATTTCAAGAGATGCTGCAAGTGGAAATGGTATAGATATATTAGTTTTCACTTCAAAAGGATTAGAAATAAATGAAACTATTAGATTCTAAATTTATTTTTTAGAAAGTAAAACAACGCGACTAGGTATATCTTTATCTTTAATTTTATATCCTAAATTTTTTGATAATTCTATTGAAAAATTTTCAATTTCTTCCATGGAGCACATTGCTGTTTTAGGTAACCTTTTTCTACTTTCACCAACCCATGTATAACTTTTAACTTCACAAAAATCAGGCTCTGCTTTTTCTATTAATTTAGCATATTTTTCTGGATTTTTCATATTCAATCCTTTTACTAAAGTTATCCTTATAACTTTATTACAATTGAAACTTTTCATTAATTCCAAACTTTCCATTTGTGCTTCCCAACTATTTTCTGTTAATGGTTTATCAATAATTTCATATGTTTCTTTATCAGGTGCAGAAATAGATATATAAAGATTAGTAGGTTCTTCTTTTAATGATGCTAATTCTTTTGGTAAAGTACCTTTTGTTACTAGAAAAGAAGTAAAATTTCTTTTATGAAATTCTTCTAAAAGTTCAGAAATTTTTGGATAAAGTATGCTTTCTCCAATAAGGCTTAAAGCAACATTATTTGGATTTTGTGCTTCTTCCCATTTTGATTTATCAACATTTGGATTACCTTTAAAGCCGGATAATAAAAGCCTTTGTTGTTTTATTAATTCTTCTATTAATTCCAATGGTTCATCTATATTAATTTCATTCGGAATTGGCCCAGAGTGTCTAATGCTTCTCCAACAATAAAGACAACGATTAATACAAGCTAACCAAACAGTACATTGTAAACATTTATGACTTTGAACACCATACCAACGTTTAAAACAATTCCTTCCTTTTCTTAAACTTTCTTTTGTCCAATGGCAAATTTTAACTGCAGAATGTTGATTTTTACCAACTATTCTATAACCTTCTTTATAAAGAATTCGCTTAACTTCCTCTGAAAGCTCGAACATAAATTCTCATTTATTTTAAATTAAAAAGCTTTCTTTTCAATGTTATTATAAGGTATCATATAAGTTTTTCTTTCAATTTAATGAAAAATATTAATTATTAAAAAAAGTAAAACTAAATAAATTAATATATCTAAATAATGATTAAGTTATTGATTAGGTTGATAAAAAATGGATTTAACAGAATTCCGTAAAGAAATGGAAGCATTACGTGAAAAACTTGCGATTAAAAGTGAAATAAAAGAAGAAATAATTAAAATAACTAGAAAAATTGTTCAAGAAAGTGGTTTATCTATAATTTCACTTCATAAAGGAGAGAAAGACATAGCTGAAAAACATTTTTTGGAAGCAAAAAAATATTTAGAAATTCTTAAAGAAATGCTATTAAAAAATGAAGAATTCATGTATTCTGGAGAAGTATTGATAGCTTTCCAAGAATTTTGTGAAGCAATGTTATTTAAAACATTTATTGAAGAAAGACGCTTGCTTAATTATAAAGAAGCTCCAGTATTAGCTGAAACATATGTAACTAGTTTAGCAGATTTTATAGGAGAATTAAGAAGATTAGCAATAGAAAGTTTAAGAAAACAAAATTTAGAATATGCTTTAGAAATTCTTGAATTAATGGAAAATATTTATTATGAACTTATGAGTACACTTTTAGTTTCAAATATATATGGATTAAGAAGAAAATGTGATGTTGCTCGCTCATTAATAGAAAAAACAAAAAGCGATATATTATTTGAAGCAAGAAGAATGGAAATAGAGAAAAGCCTAGAAAAATTTGAAGAAAAAATAAGTAAAATGAAATAAAACATATATTTATCTAAATAATAAAGAATATTATGTTTAGAATAGATGAAGAATATGATATAGTTGTTATTGGAGCTGGACCAGCAGGATTAATGGCTGCTAAAAAAGCTTCTGAAGGAGGAGCTAAAACTCTTATAATAGAGAAAGAAAAAAGATTAGGAGAAAAACCATGTGCTGAAGCAGTATCATTTTCAACATTCAAAGATGCTGAAATAGAGCCTTCTCCAAGTTTTATAAAACAGAAAATTAAAGGAGCATATATATTTGCACCTAATGAAGATAAAAAAGTTGTTTTTTCACTTGAAAATATAATTGGATATTCTAAAGAAGGGGGAGCGATAATAGATAAACCTACTTTTCTAGAAGAATTAGCATCAAAAACTATTAAAGCTGGAGCAGAATTTGCTATATGTGCTAATGCACAAGATATAAAAAGAAGTGAAAATAAAATAGAAATATTATTATCTATTCTGGGAAAGAAAATGAATATTTCAACAAAAATATTGATTGGATGTGATGGAGTAAATTCAATAGTTGCAAAGAAATTCTTTAAAAGAGAAAACTATGAAACAATTACTTGTTTACAATATAGGATTACTAATTATGAAGCAATTGAATATGATAAAATTTATTTCTATTTTGGAAGTGAGGTTGCACCTCTTGGATATGCATGGATATTTCCGAAAGGTGAAAATATTGCAAATGTTGGAATAGGAGTTAGAAATGCAAAAGCAAAAGATTATTTAGATAAATTTATTGAAAATCATCAAAATTTCTTTTCAAAAAGTAAAATAATAGAAATAGGTGCAGCTCCAGTTCCAATAAGTGGAATGATTGAAGAAATAGTTTTAGATAATATAATGTTATGTGGAGATGCTGCTGGGCAAGTTATTCCAGTAACAGGAGGAGGAATACATTCAAGTATTGCAGCTGGAAAAATAGCTGGAGAAGTAGCTGCAAAATCTATTGAAGAAAAAAATTACTCTAAAGATATGCTTAAGCAGTATGTTGATAAATATAATGTTTATTGGGGTGAAAGGATTAAGAAAAGTCTAAAAGTACTTAAAGCATTAGAAAAATTAAATGATGAAGAATTAAATATGCTTGCAGATATATTAGATGGCCAAGATATAATAGATTTAGCAAATGGAATAAATACTAGTAGAGTAGCTATGAAACTTATGAAACATCCATTATTTGCATTAAAAATTGCAAAAATGATATTATAATTTATTATTCTTTTATATAAAAATTTAAAAATAAAAAATAGCTCAACGCCAGGGAAAACCTAGCGTGAGCTTTTTATAGGAAATTCTATGCTATTTAGATTTTTTAGATTTTTCGCTTGGTGCAGAAACAACGATTTCTATAGTACTAACGTTTCTTGGACGATTATCTGTTCCAACTCTTCCTTCTTCAGTACCTATATTGATTCTTTCATATACAGCATTTTGTACAAATCTTCTTTTAATTATTTCAGCTATATCAACAGCTCTACTAATAGCTCTTCCACGTGCTTTTAAAACTACTTTTTTTCCATCTGCAAGAGGCATTGTTGCTGCAAGAACATAGTTCATCAAAGGTTTTTTACCTACAAGTATTACTGCTTCTTCTGCCATAATGTTTTTCTCCTCTTTTTAGTAATAAAAAAGAAAAAATTGAAGTAAATAAATATTTCTTTATTTATTTTGTTTATTAAATTTTTTATTCTTATAAAACAATAATTTTTTGATGAATTTTGCCTAGAAAGCCTAAGGAAATTAGTTCTCCTAAATATAAAGCACGAATAGGATATGAAGGAGAATATTATTTATTAAAAAAATTCTTGGATATAGGAAAAGCTGGATTTTATGCTATTAGAACTCCTGGAAGCGGATCAGGTAAAATGGCTAAACCAGATTTAATAGCAGTAGATAATGGAAATCTACTTGCTATAGAAGTAAAATCAACTCGTAAAGATTATATTATGCTAAATAAAGAACAAATTAAACGTATAAAAGAATTTTGTGAAAAATTCATTGTAAAATGCCCTCATTGTGGAAAAGAATTTTCTCCAAAACCTGTTTTAGCTGTAAGATTTCTTAATAGAGAATGGAAATTTTTAGAAATTCCAGTAGAAATAGAAAATTCATTAATAATTAAAACTGATAAAAAAATTAAGAAAACTTGATTACTCTCTTTTCTTCTTCTTTTTTAATTGGTTTTCTTTCCAATTCACTTAATTCTAATAATAATGGACTTAAAAAATGACTTAAAGAAGATGTTACTTTTGACCATTTTCTTTCTGATGGCTTTTTTAAATAACCAATTTCTACTAAAGTTTCTAAGAATGAAGAAATACTTCTCCTTTTTCTTTTATCATTTGAAATTTTTTCAGGAAGAAAATTGATAATATCTTTAAGCATAAATTCATTTAAATTAATATTTGCTATTGCTGCAAGTACTTGAATTATTTCTTCTTCACTTAAAAGTCTTGTTTTCCAACTTAACATTTTAATAATCGGGTGAGACATATTCATACCTTAAAATAATCAATTTCTAAGCATTTAAAGATTTATTTTTATTCTTTTAACAAATTCAAGTGCAACTTTATATGGATTATTTGAATTAGTTATAGCTCTACCAATTATTATGATATCCGGCTTAAAAATTAAAAGATTATCTAAATTTTCTAAATTTATTCCTCCTGCAATAGCTATAGGAATTTTTACAGAAGCTTTAATTTTTTTCAATAAAGAAGCTTTATTAATTATTGAAGCTCCAGTTTTTTGTATATCTAAACCAGTATGTAAGCATAGAAAATCAACACCAATTTTTGAATATTCAATTGATTTTTTAAGAATGTTTTTTACATACATTAAATCTATCATTATTTTTGAATTATATTTTTTAGCAGAATCTAATGCTTCAATAATTGTTTGAGAACTAGCTAATCCTGAGATTGTTATTATATTTGCACCTGCTTCAGAAGCAATTTCTACTTCTAAAGCACCAGCATCTAAAGTTTTTAAATCAGCTATAACACAAGCATTTGGAAAATTTTTCTTAATTTCTTTAACAGCTTTCATACCTACACTTTTTATTAATGGAGTGCCAGCTTCAATCCATTCAATACCAGCTTTATAACATTCATTAGCTATTTTTAATGCTTCTTCAAGATTTTTAAAATCTAAAGCTAAAACAATTCTTAAATTTTTCTCTTTAGTAAATTTTAATGCTGATTCTCTGAAATTATTCATAATAATCACTACTATTCTATAATTTATTTTTTTAGCTAAAGATTTATATATCTAATTTAAAAATTTTTAAAACATTTCCTACGGAATATTAATGATATCCAACTAATGTAAAAACAATTTTATGGAATATATTTATCTTTATCTCTTATACTCTTCATTTAAAATTCTCTAAATTTCAATAGAAGTTTTATAGGGAATTTTTACTTTTGAACTTAATTCTTGAGGAGGAGCATTTATTATATTCTTAATTGTTTTAAAATTCTTTAATAATCTCTCAGCATATTCCTCACCAATAAATGGAGTAGAAGAAATTATATTCAATTGTTGTTGATAAGTATCATTAAGAATTCCTTTTTTTAAATTAAATGAATATTATCAATTTTATAATATTTTCCATGCTTATAAATAATCTCTAAAATATTTGAAGTTTCTCCAATATTATTAGAATAGAAATGCTAATAAATATGATTTTACTTTCAATTATCTCTAAGTATAATGTGTTCTTTTAAAATGTACTATATTTCCTTACATATTTTTATACTTATTTTAAAAAATTATAATTAAAAAATGGAAATAAACAAAACAATAAAATTAAGAATAAATAATGAAAATTTAGAAGAAATCGAAAAACTATTAGCAATATGGAGGTATTCAGTAATTCAAAAAAGAAGAGGAATAAATATTGGTAACCTCGAAATTCCAGCAACTTATAAAGTATCTTTAAAACAATTTAATAACTTTGAAATTCCAATGTTTCATCCAATTGTCTTTAATACTGGTTTTAGCATCGATTTTGATAGTAATACAGTATATATAACAGATCCTGAAAAGAAATACCATAGAATTTCATTAAAAATCTTTGAGGAAGACATGAGATATCTAAAGAAAGAAATTGAAAATGGTGCAAAACCAACGATGGCTATGGTTTTACCACCAATTTATTTAAAAGGGCATCATAGAAGAAAAGAAAAAATCCAAAAATAAACATTGGAGATTGCATATAACATTAAAGAAAAATATTGAAATTTTGACCAAAGAAGAATTCGAAAAATTTCAAAGAATTTCAGTAATCGGAGTTGATCTAAATTCAAAATATGGAGTTGCATATGCGATATGGATATGGAATATTAGAGAGAATTTAATAAAACCAATGAAAACAAGGTTTCTACCGAAGATTAAATCTCATATATTTCAAGAATTAGAAAAACAAAGATTACAAGAAATTCATAGAAATTCAGTTAAATACAATGAATTGTATCAAAGAATAAATGCAAGAATAAGGAGGCAAAATAAAGATTGGGTAGAGAAAATTTCAAAAATGCTTATTGATATTGCATTAGAAAGTATTAAACAATATAATTGTGAAATAGCAATAATTTCATTTGAGGAACTTAAAAACTATGAAGCTGGAAATAATAGCAAAGGAACAAATAAGAAAAATGCAGAATGGTTAAGAAAAATTGTAAAAAGAACATTTGAAAAAAGCCTATGGAATAATTCTATGAAAATTTTAACATATCTGCCAACATTCAATAAAAATCAAATAAATCTAAAACAAATTCTAATAAATGCTGATTGTACTACAATAAAATGTTATAAATGTGGAAGCTTTGGAAAGATTGGGAAAGGGAAAAATAGCTTTTTCATTTGTGAAAAATGCGGATTGATAACAAATAAACATTACAATGCTTCAAATAATATTGCAAAGAATACTATTGAATATCAAAGAAGGCTACTTTCCCCGATACTTTCATGTTAGGGGAAGGTTAGCCAGAAGCCAAGCTTCCTATTCATAGGAAATTCAGCATTTGAGGCATATAGATGAGAGGTTTAACCTCAATGATTTGTTAATGAAAAAGCCCTATGAGCTTGGATGATAGAGAGGGGTTAGTAGTGGTTTATCCACTACTTGCTGGATTGCCTCCCGATGGGAGGAATAGGAAGTCTATATTCTAATCCAAGCTTGGAATATAGACAACCTCCAGAAAGAGGGGCTAAACTATGATAGGAAGCTATTTCTGGCAAAATCTAAAGCTACTTGAATTATAAAAAGTTAAATATGAATATAAATTAGATGTTTCAAAATTATTCATAAAAAATTCTTAGAAAGTAAATACAAAATAAAAACTTACTTTTTTTAAAAGATTATAAGTATCCTAAAATTTTTAAGAGAATAGGTATTAATGTTACCATTATTGTAGTCCACATTCCTAATATTAATCCAATTAACCATTTGAATAGGCTATCTATTCTTTCATTTATTCTATCGAATCTTTCATCTAATCTTTTGTTAAAGTTATCTAACCTTTCATTAAAGCTGATCATATTAGATTCTAAATGGTTCAATCTTTTATCAATTTGTTCTAATATTACTTCAATTTTTGCCATTCTTTCTTCTAAGCTCATTCTCATTTTAATATGCTCTAAAATATAAACATTCATTCAAGATTGTTTTATAAAAAATGACTTGAGCATACTTAATAAAATCGATTCTTTTAATATTGTTTCCAAAGAAAAAAATATAAAAATAAGATGAAATATAAAAACTAAGGAAATGAAAGTTACTATAGAATATTATGGTATATTTAGGGATTATTCAAAAAAGAAGAATGAAGAAATAGAATTAGCTTCATCTATTAAAATTAAGGAATTGTTTAAAATTTTAGCAGAAAAATATGGAAAAATATTTGAAGATATCATAAAAAATAAACATGAAGCAATAATACTTTTAAATGGGAAAAGTATAAATTTACTTGATGGATTAGAAACTATAATTAATAATGATTCTATATTAACTATACTTCCAGTAATAGGTGGAGGATAATATTATAACTTTTCTTTTTATATTTAGAAGAGGAATTTAGAAAGTAAAATTTGAGACCCTCTACTTAATATTTATATACCTTCACATTTTTACTTTTTGCATATTGTTCTATATCTTTTCCTATTAATGTGCCTGTAAGTATAGGTATTACTTCTTTATCCGGATAATTTTTTATTATAATATCTTTTTTTAATAGTAATTCATTAATATCTTCTACTCTAGGGTGAATTTTGATTTCTGCTATATATGCATGCCTTTCTGTTATTACAAGTAAGTCTATATCTTTTTCATCAATTCTTTCATTTCTATATTTTAATAATATACTTTCTTTATTAGATGCTATTATTTTACTTAAATCTTCCAAAAGAAAATTAGCATAAGTACTTTCAGTAAGAGCTCCAAGCTCCATTCCTAAAATACCTTGACCATGAATTAATTGACCTAATGCTTTGCTATGTTCTTCTAATACTCGAGAATGTTCTTTTAATATCTCACTATGCTCTTTCAATACTTTACTATGTTCTTCTAATATTTTTGAATGCTTTACTTGTTCTTCTCTTAATAATCTAATTTCTTCCCATAACTTATTTTGTCCTTCATGAAGCATTTTAATATCTTCTTTTATTCCTTTAATCTCTTCCCATAATCTATTCTGATTTTCCCAAAGTTTATTTTGATTTTCCCATAACTTATTTTGGCCCTCTCTTAATAATCTAATTTCTTCCCATAACTTATTTTGATTTTCCCATAATCTATTCTGATTCTCCCATAATTTTTCAATATTTTCCCATATTCTTTTTTGTCCTTCTTCTAATGTATCTAATCTTTTTAAAATTTCAGAAAATCCTAAATATCCAGCTACAGTATATCTAAATTCTTTATCTTTATCTAATAATTCTAAAAAATTCTTTTTTAATGTAGTACTCATCTAATATTTAATAAAAAAACTACAATATAAGCTTATATATTTTTATTAATTTTTTAGTTTTTATTTTAAGACTTAGATTTTATTATAAAATTAAATTGTTAAAGGATATTTTCCATATTTTAAAGCAGACTTGTACATTATAACTATATTTCCTGGAGGAACATCTGGTTGAATATTATGAGCCGCAGCTAAAATATAGCCTCCTCCAGGAGCAAGAGCTTTAATTCTATTTTTTACTTCATTTTCTACATCTTTTTTAGAACCTCTTGGAAGAATATATTGAATATCTATTCCTCCATGAAAACATACATTTTTTCCATATTTTTCTTTTAATAAAATCGAATCCATGTTTTTTGCTCTAGGTTGAATAGGATTTATTATATCAAAACCTATTTCAATTAAATCATTTATAATTGGTTCTATTGAGCCACAACTATGCAATTGAATTTTCACATGTTTAGCTTCTTTTTTTATAAGAGAAATTAATTCTTTAACTTTAGGTTTAATGTATTCTCTCCATATTTTTGGTGATATTAATAAGCCTTGTTGATGACCATAATCATCTCCATAAAGAACAATATTAATGTAATCTCCTACTTCATTTAAATATTCTTTCCAAAAAGATTTATGCAATTCTAGTGTTCTATTCAATAATGCATTTACAAAATCTATATCCATTGCTATATCACGATAAAATTTATTAAAACCTCTAAGCCAAACTGCTAATTCAAGAATGCCTCCAGTAAATGCATCTGCTGTAACAGCAAATCCATCTTCAGAATATTTTTTTGCTTTTTTATAAAGATTTTTAAATCTATCAGAGTGAGGCACAGCTCCTTTATAATTTTCTATATCTTTAATACTTTTAGCGTTATATAATGGACTATATTGTTCAATTATTTCATAATAATATCCATGGAATTGCCTTCTATGCATTATTCCCCATTCATTAATATAACAATTTTCATTAATTTCTTTATAATTTTCATCTTTTTTAGTTGGAGCATTTATATGTATATGCCTAAAATCAATATCAAAAATATTTAAAATTCTTTCATCTATTTCTACTAATCCTTGCATTCTATCCCAAATAATAGATTTTATATCTTTAAATCCTAGATAATTAATCAATTTATCATAAGCAATTTTAGATATACCACTTATTGGTCCACCTAAATCTAAAGGAATTCTATCAGGTTCTTTTAAGTTAATAGCCATTAATACTCTTTCTATATGTTTCATATAAAACCATATCTTATTTTTAACGTTCTATATTTTAAATATTTTTTTAATTGATCCTTACAATATTATTCCAATATAATTGGTTTACCTTTTTGTTTTGATTCTTTTGCAGCTTGAGATATTTTCACAATATACATTCCATCTTTTGCATTTACTCTTGGTTCTTTATCTTCTATGATGCATTTTACAAAATCTTTTATTTCTTTAATATAAGATTCTTCAAATCTTTCTATAAACCAATATGGATAATCATTATGTATACCATTTTTATCCATAGTTTTTATAAATGTTGAAGATGGTTTTTCTATTCTAATAGCTGCTTTATCACCTATTATTTCTGTTTTTACATCGTGTCCATAAGGGCATATTTCAATTGTGCTTACTACTCCTAACGCATTATTTTTAAAAGATAAAAAACATATTAAACTTTCATTTTTTCCAAATTCGCCCCTAGATTCAACATATACTTTATTTACTTCTGATCCTATTAGCCAATATAATAGATCAAAATCATGACTACAAGTTGTAAAAAGTATTCCACCACTAATTTCTTCATTTGCTTCCCATCCTGAATGAGGTTCAGGATCAAATGTGTTTGAATATGAGATTAAAATTTTTCCTAAATAGCCTTTTTCAATTAATTCTTTTGCTTTTTCATAAGAAGAGTCGAATCTTCTATTAAATCCTACTTGAAATTTTACTTTATATTTTTCTACTTTTTTAACTATCTCTTCAGCTTCTTTAATATTTAAGCATAAAGGTTTTTCACAAAAAACATGCTTACCAGCTTCAATAGCAGCTATCGATACTTCATAATGTAAATTATTTGGTAGTGATATAATAACAGCATCTATATCTTTATCTTTTATTAAATCTATATAGGAAGAATAAACTTTCTTTGCTCCAATTTGTTTTGCTAAATTTTCTGCAGCATTTCTATTTACATCAGCTACAGCTAAAACTTTTGCGCTTGTATATAAGGTTATATTTTTTGCATGAAAATTCCCTATTTTACCTGTTCCAATTATTCCTACATTAATAATTTTATTCATATTTTAATCTACTCTTTTAAATAAAGCGTAAACTGGTTTCCAACCTTTACTTCCTGGAAGTAAAAGATATGGCTTCATTTCTTCTTCAGTTCTATAAGTAACTTCTTCAACAGGCGGTACTTTTCCAGGTGGAAATACTTCAAGTATTTCATCTATTAATAAAGTTAAATATTTTAAGAAAAATGCAATTGCTCTTTTAACCTTCCTTGCTTCTCCAAGTTTAGCTTTTCCAACAACTCCTTCAGGAGTCGCTACAATTTCAATTGGCATATGCCCTTGTCCTGAACTCCATATAGATGGTCTTCCTAATCCATCTACTGCATTATCTATATGTCCATTTGGCAAATAATGTTTTGGCTCTGTATTAACAGCGTATTTCATTTCAACCATTTCAGGAATAAGAAGTAAAGCTAAAGAAGTTTCAGCTTCATCTGCATGAACAAACCATGTTTCAAATTCTCCTCCTTTCTCTTTTGTTCTGAAAAATTTTCTTGAAGCTCTATGCCAATCTATTACTCTATATATTCCTGGCAATTGATATTTTTTCATAAATTCTTGAATGATTGATTCAAAAACCCATAAATGTCCATGATTATTAATAAACAATTGTTTTCTAAATCCCATATTCCAAAATCCAAGCATCATATCTAAAGTATAATTTTTAAGATGGTCTTCTTCTATAATTACAGTTCCAGGCATTCCATAATGATGCCATGGATGAGCCCCATAAGTTATTGGCCAAGCTAAACTTACTGCTCTTCCTTTCTTTTCAGTATATCTTCTTACCGCTTCACAAATTTGAGTAACAAAAAAAGTATCTGCACCTGATGGTAAATGCTTCCCATGATATTCTGTGCTTCCAACAGGTATGAGAAGAATATCATTTTTCTTTAAATTTTCTTCAATTTTATATCCAGGGGTAGTTTGTATATAAACATTTGGTTTTGCTAGCTCTGAAGGCGATGGGATACCATATTCTTCTAAAATTTTATCTATTTCTTCTTCACTTGCAAGCCATATTTCTTTTTCTAATTTACCAACACTTGTTTCTTCAAAAACTAAATCTGGTGGGATTCTCCTTTCTTGCTTCATATATTTAATTTTAAATTTTGCTATATTTAAAATTTAAGTATGGTTAAGTTTAAAGTTATTTAATTTTTTAACCTAAAACAATTTATTTTAATAGTTTTAGACTGATCAAAACTTAAATACACGTGGATCTTTTTAAATAATTATGTTAGTAGCTACTTTATATGCAGATTGGAAACCTAGAGAAGGATATTCTCCTTCTAAAATAGAAGTAGAAACTAAGAAAGTTAGTATTGGAAGTAGAATATGGAATAATCCAATTTTAAAGCTTGAAGAAATAGATATTCCAAAAATAAGTTCTAGAGAAGTTTTAATAAAAGTTAAAGCATGCGGCATATGTGGATCAGATATTCATATGTATGAAAAAGATGATGAAGGATACATGCTTTATCCTGGATTAACTAAGCTACCTGTAGTTATTGGACATGAATTATCTGGAGAAGTAGTAAAAGTTGGAGAGAAAGTAAAAGAATTGAAAGAAGGAGATATGGTTACAGCTGAAGAAATGTGGTGGTGTGGATATTGTACTCCATGCAGAAAAGGATATGTAAATCAATGTGAAAATCTTGAAGAAATGGGTTTTACAGTTCAAGGAGGATTTGCAGAATATATTGCAATAGATGCAAAATATTGTTGGAAAATAAATGATTTATTAAATGTTTACAATTCAGAAGATAAAGTTTATGAAGCAGGATCATTAGTTGAACCAACAAGCGTAGCATATAATGCAATTTTTGTAAGAGCTGGTGGATTCAATCCAGGAGGATACATAGTAGTTTATGGAGCTGGGCCAATAGGATTAGCTTCAATAGCATTATCAAAAGCAAGCGGAGCTGGAAAAGTGATTACTTTTGAAACTTCTGAAGAAAGAGCTAAATTAGCTAAAGAAATTGGAGCAGATTATGTTTTTAATCCTATAAAACTTGAAAAAGAAAATGTTCATCCTTATGAAAAAGTTTTAGAAGTAACAAATGGAATGGGAGCAGACCTTCAAATTGAAGCTGCAGGAGCACCATTAAAAACTTTGCCTGAAATGCAAAAATGTTTAGCAATAGGAGGAAAAATAACATGGATTGGAAGAGCAGATGTTGAAGCACCTATTTTCATGGAAAACTTTCAAGTTAGAGCTGCACAAATATATGGAAGCCAAGGACATTCTGGATATGGAACATTCATGAATGTTATAAGACTTATGGCTTCAGGAAAAATAGATATGACAAGAATAATTACTAGAAGATATAAACTTTCAAACATATTAGAAGCAATGGAACAGGCTAGAAAAAGATTAGATGCAAAAATAACAATCAAGCCATAATATTTTAAATATTATTGTTGATCAGGGATGTTTCACATTATAATCTACTAATGCTATATTACATCTTTATACCTTCTAAAATTAAAATCCAATGATTAACTTTTCTTATATTTTTAGTTTTAAAATATTTTGAAAATAATTTAACTAAAGTTATTTCATTAAATTCATTAGTATGCAAATTAAGCCACTTTCTTCCAAATGTATGGCTCCATAACCACCAAATAATTTTCCATGAAAAATTTACATTAGGAGTTGAAATAATAACTTGCCCTCTTTTTCTTAAAATTCTATATATTTCCTTAATGGCTTTTTCTGGATTTTTTAAATGTTCTATAACTTCAAGTATAACTACACTATCGAAAGATTCGTTTGAAAATGGTATATTTTCAGCATCACTAATAATATCAATGTTTTTATAAGAATGCAAATCCAATCCGATTGCTTCATGAATAATTTTATGTTCACCACAACCAATATCTAGAACTCTAGATTTTTTCAGAATTTTCTTAACAATATATTGTCTTCTTTTTAACCAAATATAGCTTATAGGATTCGTAAACTTAATTTTCAAAATATTATTTAAAAAACTTTCCTTTTTCACATTAATATTTTTATAAAAAATGCCAAATAAAGACTTTAAATTCATGAAAAATCTTAAAATAGTTTAAAATAGTTTAATAAAGTTCAAATAAATTTAATAAAAATATAATTCTTAAATCCTTAAATAGCTTTTAATAAGAACATAGTTAATTAAATTTCAAAAATAAAAAATAGGGTTATAATTTTTCAATAAATATTTGAAAAGCTTTTATTAATGCACCTTTTGCAGCATTTATTACAAGTTCACTTGTTTGATCTGCTTCAGGTTTTATTTCAAAACTTATAGCTCCATTATAGTTTATTTCAGATAAAGCTTTTAAAAGTTTTGCAATATCTTCTTCTGTATTTAATGCTCCTTTTGTATGGAAAACTGGATGCCAATCATAAAGCTTGCCATTAACTTCTTTACCACAACCAATATGAATATGGAAAAGATAATCTTTTATTTCTTTAACATCTTCTGGTTTTTCATTTAATAAAGGTGCATGACTTAAATCCCATAATAATCCTATATTTTTATTTTTTTCACGTACTTTTTTAATTATTTCTAATGCTTCATCTTTTGGACCAATTAAAAGTTTTTTATCATGATCTCTATCAAATGTTTCGAATACTATATTTATACCATATTTTGAAGCATAGCTGCAAATTTCATTTAAAGAATCTATTAATAATTTCTTTGCTTCTTCTCTTTTCTCTTTTTCAACATCTGGACCAGAACATAAAGCTATTGTGCATATTCCATATCGTGATGCTTTATCTATTTCCTTTTTTATCATATCTATAGCTCTTTTCCTTTCATTTGAATTAAGAGAATTTATATTAATTTTTTCTTTAAATATGAATGGTTGAAGACCAATACTTACATTTTTATTCTTTAATAATGGAGCTATTGAAGATAATTCTTCATTCGAAAGAACTGGCAATTCTATTAAATCAAAGAAATTATCTTCAGCAATTTTTTTAATAGAAGAATATATTTCTTTTCCTTCCATCATTGTTGGATATGCCATAAAGCTTACAATTCCTATATTCCAAGGGAACTTAACAGAAAAGCACAAGTTATTTTTTAATATATCTATTGAAAATCCCATTTTTAAACCACCATTTAGCTTAAAAATTTTAACTTTTCTCTAATACTTAAGTTTTTTTATTAAAAATATATATGTTTAGCATCTTTTAAAAAATCTTTTATAAGATTAAGATTTATACCTAATGAATTATTTTATAAAAATGAAAATAATAAAAACTCTAAAAAAGAGAGAAAGCTATATTAAATTCCAGAAGATGCAAAAGAAGAAGTTTAAAATGAATTACATAAGATAGCCGCAGAAATGGGGAAGAATTACTTAAATGTACCTAAAAACATATCACTGATCCTCAATAGAGTTGCCACTTTTTGATTTAGGATAACTATAATAATATCTAAAATTTTTTGGTATACCTCTTTTAAAAACTAAATTTCATAGAATATTTTTTCTGGTCTAAAGAATTCTTCTGTAGCTTTTAATAACCATATATTCTTTTCCTTTGCTTTTTCTATAAGTTCACTCATGGGCAAAGATACATAAATTACAAATATAATTTTTTTTCCTTAAAAGGTTTGGATAATTAGTTTTAAGTTTTTCAAATTTTTCTAAAAGCTCATCAATTAGTTTAGCTCCAGCTCTAACTGTTGCTTCACCAATAACACAAATATCATCTGAAGCACCATAAACATTTATTTCTAAATCTGGAAGAGCTAGCGAAGTTAACTCAAGGCTTATTCCAAATTCCCTAAGCTTAAATTTTATCACAGACTTTGCTTCATCTTTAACATCTATAGTAAGCTTTTCTAAGGTTCTCTCAACTCTAATAAGCCTATTTTCCATTTTCTCAAACCTAAGGAGTATTTTGTTAAAATCTTCTCTAAGCTTTACTTGCTCTTCAGCAATTCTAATTTGTTCCTCTCTAAGTTTAATTTGTTCTTCCCTTAACTTTACTTGCTCTCCTGCTATATTATCAAGTCTTTTTAAAATTTCTGAAATACCTAAATAGCCTGCAATAGCATACCTAAACTCCAAATCCTTATCTAAAAGTTCTAAAAAATTCCTTCTTTAAAGTATTCAAAGTTGAACACTAAAAAATAGAAAGTGCACTGCTATAAAAAGTTTATCAATTTATATTTATAAAATATTCCATAAAAATTTAATAGGAATAAAGTTAATTAATTAAATCAAAAAGGGGTTTAGAAAATGTTATCAATAATACCCATAGATCTTAATAAAATAAAAAAAGAGGATATTGATAAAGAAATATTAAGATTAGGAATAATAGCTGAATTGGATGCTGTAAATCTTTATGAATAATTAGCAAATATGACTGATGATAAAAATATTAAAAAAATTCTTTTAGATATAGCAAAAGAAGAGAAAACCCATGTAGGAGAATTTCAAGCATTATTGGTATTAAAAGATAAAGAACAAATGAAAGAATTAGAAGAAGGAAAAAAGGAAGTTAAAGAATTAATAGAGAAATAAATAAAATTTTACATCATACTTTTTACTTCATTACTAATAAAGAAAAATTTAATAGTGAAAAATATTTATAAGAGTAAAATAAAAAATATTGAAAAAAAAGCTTAGAAATAAAAAAATCGAGAAATTCTAATAACAAAAAATAAAAAAGGTATTTTTTGTATTTAAGATGTTAATGAATTACGAAAGTTTTTTCTTTTTTCTACTTCGTAAGTAAATTGCTATAATTGCTACTATAGCTGATATTATAATCAGCAAAATGATAATCGCATTAAAGTAATCTTCAACATATATTGCTCTCATTTCAAATTTTGTATTATATCCAGTGAAAGCTAACTTTACTGTATTATTAGTTGAGTTTAATGTTCCAGACCATTGTTTAAAGTTATACTTTCCACCAAGCATTCCAAGTATTCCTGCCATACTTACAGAGGGAGGCGCAGATAATGTTACTTCATCCCCTTCTTTGTATTTACCTGTTCCTGATATTTCAATTGCAGCATTTGATGAAATATTTAAAGTATACATCAATACAACTTTAATGAATTGACTTGTAGAATTACTTGCTCCTTCATTATCGATAACTGTTAATGTTACCTTGTAATTTCCAAGTCCATGATAAGAATGTTTTACTTTGGCACCGGAGCTCTTTCCACCATCTCCAAAATCCCATTTATATGAAGATATGCTTCCATCAGGATCGCTTGAAGCTGAAGCATCAAATGTCACTTCTTCACATAATCCTATTTTAGTAGGCGTATAGCTAAATCTTGCTATTGGTAAATAGTTTGTGCTAGCCATGGCAGCCATAAGTGGAGTTGTTTGCCCTTCATACGAGATATATCCAATTATGTAATATAAAACCCCTTTTTCAGCAGAAGAAGTATCCCATATAAAAGTGAATTTGATAGAACTTTTTGGAGTAAGAGATGAGAAATTATGGTAAAAGTATAAAATTGAGCCACCATTCTCTTTCTGTATTATGAATATGCAGCTTCCGGAGAGGTTTATTGAGCCAGTGTTCTGAGCATCAAGTGATATTCTCACATTGTCACCTATCTTGAAGTGTTGAGGTTCAACGCTAAAGCTTGTCACGTTTATTATAGGTCTGCCAAGTCTGAACCCGCATGTTCCCCTATCTAGTAAGTTTCCATAGGTATCATTTAACATAACTTCTACATAATAGTCGCCGATTGGAAATCCCGTGCTGTCCCAAACCATCGAAAATGATGCTTCACCTACTACATTGTGAAGTGTCTTTAATGGCGCACTGCTGATAACTGCATTTGTCAAATAGCTTTTTATCAGAGCACTGATAATGATGTTCTTAGCTCCGCCTGAATTGTTCAATAAGACGTTAATAGTTACGGTTTCACCTGGATCGTAAATTATCCGATCAGTAGATAGACCGATTATCGTAACCTCAGAAACTTGCTCAGCAAAAACATTAGAAATACTACTTAAAATCAGGGTTAATATAAGAATGCATTCCAAGGATTGAAATAAACGCTTACTATTCATGGTCACCCACCATACTTAGGATCTCCATAGTAATTGACTTCAAACGCAAATTCTACATCCATTTTTCTGATCTTCATGTTCTTGAACAGAAGTCCTATAGGCCAACCATTTTCTAAATATCCTTTAAGACTTAAAAAGAAGCTCTCTTTCACTTCTACAGGAGAACCACCCATGGTCATCGTTGAGCCTATGTAGACCACAGCACCATAATGGAAGAAAGCTTCAGGCATTCCGTAAAGGGAGTTGTCCCAAATCTCATGAGTTATAGGATTCCAGTTCTTCCGCATATACCGACCTGTTTCGCATGACCAGGCGAAAACAATAGGACAGCTTCTACCGAAATCTATCGGATTACCAACAACCCCCCCATTCTCTTGTTGGATGCCAATGGAACATGAACTATTTTCTTGAGCGTCTAGAACAGACGCCCAGCTTCCTCCTCCAGCTAATCCATGACCAAACCAAAATATCAAGCTTTTATCCAATGCTCTATTCTTAATGGCTATAGCCCGCTCAGCAGGATCGCTATAATTGCCCGTGTATACTATCTCTACATTAAATCCTTGATGCCAAAGCCCATTAGCTACATCCTCCACACTTCCAGGGAAATCTTCTTCGGGTCCTGAGATTGCAAGAACATTCAAATAGAGTTCTTTCAGCCCAAGGTAAACCGAAATGCTGGCACTTATCGGTTTAATGAGTCCCCCTGCGTTTTCACCGACAATCCTCCCCACGATCAAATCTGGTATTCCGTCGTCTCCTATAATGTCGGCATAATAGTTATCGCTACAGAAAACGACATCCCAATTCCAACGATCTCCGCCCCAATATCTGCCAATAACATCCTTTGCAGGCACTATCTTGTTCTCTCCTACGATTAGAAGGTAGGCATTTCCCTTTCCTCGAAACGTAGGCAGTCGCCTGACCAATTTATCATATTTATAAGTGCCTCTGGCTGAACAAAATACGTTAGAAGGGGCCTCGATAAATGGATTAAGGAGATTTTTTAATGTATCTGGAGTATTGGTAAATTCAAGGTATCCCAAGACTCCATGCTTTATCTTAGCTAACACGGCAATCTCTTGAAGCAATAGATTCACACCATCTCTATCCGTAGGATTGTCTATGAACAACTTCTCTGGATGAGTGACAATCAAGTAATCTACAGTATTAAAGGCATCTTGTAATTCCGATATACCATTACCATCCCAGTCCTCATAATCTACATCTCGAGGTAGTATGAAATATTTACGATAAGTCACACCCTCACATTGGAATGATATAAAAGTCTCGAAACCGCCAATGATATACGGATAATGCTGGAAAGAACCCTCAACATATTGAATGAAATCGAAAACTATAGGCACAGCATAGTAGTGAAAGGTCCAAGACTCTCCTGGGTTCAGTTTATTCATCGATGGTTTTATATTTACAATACTTCTGTGCAAAATCCGATCATACAATACCTCGGTGTCTCTAGATGTCTCTGGCATTGGCAGGGCCATTGCCTGAAAACTAATACACGGATCAATAATATTGAAGCCCTCTAAAGCCGTAGTCCCATTATTTTTGATCGTTAAACTGACATCAAACCAGTTATCATGTCTTACAACATTCCTCATGACCTCAATGTTAATGATTTTTATCACTCCAGTTTCTATCTTCTCAAGATATTCTCCTATAGGCATCATGCTGAATATTTTTACTCTTATGCTATCATGTCCATAGTTACCTGAATCGTCCCATGCCTTAACTTCTATTATATGCTCGGAATTTGGTACAAGACCTGTTGCATTCCAAAGATAAGTGAAAGTTAAGTTGCTTCTTTTTGGATTTACAATAAGCTCTCCTCTGAAAGGATCGATATGAAACGGAGCATATACCTGTCTTTCTACCAATCTACCATCTATATGAAGCTCTACTTCTTGAATGTATCCTGTGGGTTTGGTTGCATTCGGGTCGTCCTGTATTAAAGCCTCTATCTCTACGAGGCCGTGCACCCATTCTCTACTTGGTTTAATTATTCGCACTAGCGGCGGAGTTCTGTCCGGCATCGGATTGTCGATCGTGCCATCTTTTGTATCGATACCCTCATTTCCAGCAGCATCAAAAGCTTTTGCACTGAAACTATGAACTCCATTACTGAATAGAGTAGTGTTGCAAACCCAAACATAAGGTGGAGAGAAATCTATGAACTTCACTACTCCATCTATTGAAAAAATTACACCTCCTACTCCAACATTATCACTTGCATTAGCTTCGATATTTACAATACCAAAAAGTCTTTCTGATAAGAACAATGTTACTGAAGGTTTCTCCTTATCTGGTGGAGATATTGTTTCAAATACCATGCTCTTACTAATAACAACATACCCACAAATATCCTTTGATCCAACATAGAAACGATAAGTAGTCCTAGGTTTAAGGCCAGTTATCTTTAACTCATGGTTATTTACCATATTTGCATCATAAACTTTTCCTTCTTCTCCAGTAGATCTATCGCTATATATAACTGCACTATCACTTTTCTTATTTGTGCTCCATATTACTGTTACTGAATCTTGAGTAACATTTATGACTCTTGGTCCTGATGTGATTATTATTGGAACATAATATGATACACCCACTTTCTCTAAACAATTATTTTCCTCATTAGATTCCTCAACTTGATTATAATTATCTGCACATACTTTAACTGTAATATTTTGGCATTCTGGCCATTCATACTTTTTAAATAATGATTTGTATACTTCTCCCGGCTTTAGATTAACATCAACTTTATCATGATCAACTTCTTTTCCATTAACATAAAGTGTTGTTGAATGCCCACTTTTTGCAATATCTTCTCCAATATTCTTTATAACATATCCTATTCTACTTGTATTCCTATCAAGTATTATTTCAATAACAACAAGATCTGGCCTATATGCTCTCGTAACATTTATTTTATCCAATAATTCGTTATTACCTTCATCAGCTTCCATAACAGAGTTTTCATAATCAATAGAGAAGAAGATTATATATACTCCTTCAATAGATGGAGTCCAATTTAGTATCAATGTCCTATTTTCCCCAGGAAGGAGACTTGGTACATCAACAGAAGCAATTATTGTCTTTGTCACATTAACCAACCAGAGCCCTCCTTTACAAGCTCCAGCTGTTTCATTTCCAATATTCTTAACAACGACTGTAAATTTGACAGATTGCCCAACTCTTGGCACTTTTGGTGTCCAAGACATTGATAGTAAAGTTAAATCTGGCAATGCTAAATACCAAGTTTCTTCTCTACAATTATTCCTCTCATCTTTCTCAACAACATTTTCTCCATAATCAGCACAAACTTTTATTACATGCTTTAGTAATGTCATACGCCAATCATAATCAAAGTATCTCTCTATCTCTTTTCCAGGTTCAATTATTGTATTAATATAATCTTTAGCTAAATATTTCCCATCTATGAAAAGAGCATTGAAGAACTTTATAGGAGCTCCTACAGCTCCTACACTAGCATCACCTATATTCTTTATTTTATAATAAATCCTATTGCCTTTTTGCCATATATCTGTAATTATAAGGTCTGGTAATGGAATTGTTTCTATTTTTGCTTCAGCCCAAATAGCCCAATCTCGATTTGAAGTTTGACCAGCATTAACATATAGAATAAAATTACCTTTCTTACCAGCTATAAAATTTAAGTTCTTTGTTATTACATCAAGCTTGCCATCTAGAGTTGCAAAATGGCTTGAGATAGTATACCTTAAAGGAGCTGCGGCTGTGCCACGATATTCATCAAAATAAACATCAAATTTAGCACCATCTGTTCCAGTCGCACCAGAAAGGAAGCCAATCCTAACAGTCAATTGAGTATTTGGTTGAATAGTTTGTTGAGGATAAACACCAGCAATCCAGCCACCACTAATCCATTGCGGATGAGTTTCAAGAACTCTACTCCATTTGGTTCCATCTTCTAATATCGCATTATTTACATAACATGCAAAGCCTCTACTATCAGAAGTACTTCCTGGGAATGGTAAAGCTCCAGCTCCACTACTCCAAGATGCTTCTGATGCATGAGCTATAAAATCATAAATCGTAGTTCCAGAAGGTGCTTGAATTGATGGGCCTAAAATTTTTTCATTTGAACTAAGAATGTTATAATTTGAAATTGAATTCTCCTGTGCGCTTCCTATAACAAATGTATGTTGAACATATGCAAAATGTAGGGATGCCAATAATAATATTAATAATGCAAATATTTTTTTATATAATTTCGTTTTTTTCCCCTTTTTTTAAATAATATTAGTGAAAAATCATATATATACTTTTATAATCTATTTTAAAAATTCTTAATAAAAATTAATAGAAAATTAAAAAATATATTTTTAAGTATTATCAAAAAATCCGTATCATACTTAGCTTCTTTTTCCTGAAAAATAGCATCTGATTGAAAGATTATTTTTTACTAAGAAAAAATTTCCATATATTTCTTCAAAAAGATTTTTTCAAATAAAAATATTAAAAGAAAGTTATTCTTGAAAAGAAATTTTAGAGATATTATTAGCAAAATTTAAACCATTAATTAATCTAATTGTAAGCTTTTCAACTTCTTTATCAATTATTTCACGAAACTTTTTATTCTTATTATATAGATCAATTAGCTTTTCTCTAAAATATCTTCTTCCATTCTTATCTCTAAAATTCAATGCAAGATAAGAATAGAATCTAAAGAATAATGCTCTAGGATCTCTTTTTTTCCTAATTCCTTTTTTTACTTCTTTTTTATATCTTTCAATTTGCTTTTTTAATAAATGTGAAGCTAAAGGACCGTTTTCAGCAATTTGCTTATTAAGAAAATCGTATACTTCATCAAATATTTTATTATAAAGTTTTCTTTCTTCAGATCTAGGTGGAAATGATGAAAGGATTTCCATAAGTAATTCATAATAAACTCCTGAAATTTTATACTTTAATTCTCCTCCAGTTGCTTTTAATAATGCTTTATATGTTCCAGGTCCTTTTCCACTATATGGAGATGTACCACTTCCAGAATGTATAGATAAAAGAGCTCCAAAATTTTTAGCAATTGTTGCTAATTTAGAAACTTTTTCTTCAAGCTTTCTTAAATCTCCTCTAAAATCCATTCTTTTCTTAAATCCTATATTTGGTGCAATATAATCTACATGCATTCCAAGATTTTTCCATTCATTTAAATAGAATAGCATTTCTTTATCATTTGTTTCTTCAATTGTTTCATCAAAAGCAATTTCAAATCCAAAAGGTTTATTCATTTTTCCTTTTATATAATCGTATATTTCTTTACTTATTCTTAAACTATCATTAAATTTTAATGCAAATCGCATTATTTCATTTTCATCAAATTCATATGCTATATTTTTACCAATTGTTGTAGTAAATTCAAATTTTTTTCCAATATATTGATTTAATAATCTTTTTCTTTCATTTTCTGAAAAAGCTTTTTCAAATTCATTTTTTAATTTTTCATAATCCAGCTTGTATACATCTAAATTAAATAAATCACAAGTATCAATTGTAAAACTATTTATAAAATTTGTTGAAATTGCTTCATCTATTTCACTTTTAGCATATTCAATGGATTTTTTTAATTCTTCAATATCAATTTTAGCTTCTTCATGAATACCAGCAATTCTCTTAACTGCTTTAATAGTAGATCCAATTATCATTATATGGTCTGCTTCAATTTCAATAATTACTCCTTCTTTTAAAGAAGCTTCAGCACTCATTGTAATATATTTCTTAATAGAAGTGCCAGTATGTCCCCTAGTAATTTCATATTTTCCAGGAGGAGCATTTATAACTTCTTCCGTTGCAGTTTCTCTTCCAAATGAAAGCATTAATCCACCTGCAACATTTTTCTTTTTGAATGCTTTCAATATCCCTGTTAAGAAAATCTCTGGAATTCTTATACCAATTGCTGGATGATGTACTACACCCAAATATCTTGGACCAATATTTTCTCCTTTTATCATATCTCTCATTATTTTTTAAATATTATTATTTAAATATTTTTATTATAAAATTTAAAAGTTAATATAGTAGTTATGAAGTATACTTTAAAGCAATATAGTGAATAGAAAATGTCGTATATTAATACTAAAATAATAAAAGAAAGCCTTCCAAAATTGGAAGTTCAAATTCATAAAGGAGTATTAACTATCCTTTGTTTATTATTATTAAAGAGGAAAACAATGTATGGTTACGAGTTAACACGTGAAGTTAAAAATACAACAGAAAATATAATAAAAGTAAGAGAGGGAACACTCTATCCAATTCTTCATAGATTAGAAAAAAGAGGTTTAATAGAAAGCATATGGGAAAAATCATCAAAAGGTCCCCCTAGAAGAATATATAGATTAACAAATTTTGGAGATCAAATTCTTAAAGAAGTTATTAAAAAATATGGAAGAATATTTAATAAAATGATAATTTTAGCTCAAAAAAATTATGGAAAATTATGGAAAGGTGAAAAATAAAATGAAAAATAGAATAAGTTATTTATCTTTATTCATTATCTTAATATTATCTATCACAATAATGATGAATATCAAAAAACTACCTACTTTATGTTTAGAAAATAATATCGAGGAAAAAAATTATTCATTTATAGAAAATTGGCATGATTCATTATTTTGGTTAAATGTAACAATAGATAGTGAATTCACTATAAATACTAAAGCTAATATTAAAATAATCATAAAAACCATATACTTAAAAGAAAACAATTCAATATATTTCTATTCATTTGAAACAGGGATTTTAAACACAAATGTTATAGCTTTTAAACCAATATTGAAAAACTTTACTTCGATAGAAAATGAAACTAAAATTGATTTATCATTATACTTAAGTGATCCTAGTTTTAATGAAATAAAACCTGGAGAAGAAAAAGTATATCAATTATATTTGAAAATTTATGGACAAATAAGGAATGAGAAAAATGAAACTTATAAAATGGAAACTTTTAGAACAATCAATGTTATATTACATTCACCTAAAGCAATAGTATCAATTGATTATAAAGTTCCTGAAATAATAGAAGAAGGAAAAGATTTTAATATTTTAATAAAAATTCTTAATGAAGGTAATTATCCAATAAAAGATATATCTTTATACATTTATGGATATAAAGTAGAAGTTCTTGCAAATAATTATAAGAAAATAAATATTATTGAAGCAAATAATTATGCAGAAATCATTTTTCCAATAAGAATTAAGCATATGGGATTTTATACAATAAATATAGATTTAGCATATAAAAGTTTTGGAGGATACAATGTAACAAAGTCTGAAAGCATATTGATTAATGTTAAAGGAAAAAGCGAATTAACATGTAAAGCAAATATAGAAAGTGATGGAAGAATTTTAATATATGGAAATCTCAATCCTATGAAATCTAATGAAAAAATATTCTTAAGTTATAGTTTTGATAATGGAAAAACATGGAATTATCTTGGAGAAACATTTACTATTGAAAATGGAAGCTATTATTATTATTGGAAACCTAATGAGAAAGGGGAATATCTTATAAAAGCTGAATGGAATGGAGATGAAAATTATTTAAATTCAGAAAGTAAAGAAGCAAAAGTAGAAATTAATAAAGAATATAGTAGAATAACTTTAATGGTTAATTCTAATAATGTTTTTGAAAATGAAAAAGTAATTATCACTGGTGAAATAATTCCTAATCGTGATAAAGCAATAGTAATTCTTTATTATAGTTTAGATAAAGAGAAATGGGATATTATTTCAATAATAAATGTTGAAAATGGAGAAAAGTTCGAGTATAATTGGGAACCTAAAAAGAAAGGAATATATTATATCAAAGCTGTTTTAGAAAGCAATGAAAAATATTATGAAGCTGAAACAATTCCAATAAAAATAAATGTAAATGAAAAAACTTATTCTTTAATTGAAGAAATTGTAAAAATACTTACTACACCAATTGTAATAATATTAATAGCAATTATTATAGTCTTTTCAATAATCGTATTTTTAATAAAAAGAAAGAAAAGTGTATAAAAAATGTCTTTAATTGCACAATTGCGAATAATACGCCATTTCTTAAAATTATCCGAAAGAGATATAGCTATTAGGAAAGGGAGAGCTATTTTAACAATACTTGGAATAACAATTGGAATTGCAACTTTAGTCTCATTAATGTCCATTGGACTTGGAATGAGACAACAAATAGAAGATCAATTGAATGAATTGCTTGGAGCTGGAATGATGCTTCAAGGAAGCTCTACTGCAGATGTTCCAGAGGTAATATTGGAAAATGTTAAAAGTATAAACTACGTATCGGATGCTTACCCTGTAATTATAATGATTGGACAAATAAAAACTGGAGCATGTGTTTTTTTAGGAGTACCAGCTGAGCAAATTAAGAATTATTTAACTGGATTAGAAATATTGGAAGGAAGAAGTTTTTATCCAGAAGAAGAAAATGTAATTGTAATTCAAAAAATGGTATCTGAAAGGTTAAATCTTCATCCAGGAGATTTTATGACGATAGATATAGAAAATGTTGGAAAAAGGACTTTTAAAATAGTGGGAGTATTTGATGTTGGAACAGTAGTTGTTGCTGGACAAATAGGAATAATTGCTACAAATATTAAAACTGCTCAAAAAGTATTGGGAAGAGAGGGATATGTTTCATCAATTATAGTAAGAGTAAGTGATAGAAGCAAAGTATATTATATAGAAAAAGTATTAAAAGAGATGTTCCCTAATGCTAGGATTACTAAACAAGAAGAAATATTAAAAAGAATAAATTCTATAATGGATATAATAAATGGAGTTTTAATTGCAATAGCTTCTATAAGCTTACTTGTTGCTGGATTAAGCATTATGAATACTATAATGATGGTAGTTAGAGAAAGAACAAGAGAGATAGGAACATTGAGAGCGATAGGAGCTAAAAGATGGCATGTATTAGCAATTTTCTTATCTGAAGCAGGAATATTAAGTCTATTAGGTGGAATATTTGGTTGTATTCTTGGAATAGTAGGAGTATATTTCATAAGAGAATTTATTCAGCAATTAATTCGTATTCAATTGCTAATTGTTATTTCACCTATAATTTTGGCATATGGCATAATTATAGCAATCACAATAGGTTTACTTGCAGGTTTTCAACCCTCATGGAAAGGAGCAAACATTAGACCAATAGAGGCTCTTAGATATGAGTAACATAGCAGTTGAATTAAAGAATGTAGTTAAGATATATAAACTTGCTCCAGGAGTAGAAATAGAAGCTCTTAAAGGAATTAATTTAAAAGTCAATAAAGGGGAATATATTTCTATAATGGGACCATCTGGAAGCGGAAAAACAACTTTATTAAATATAATCGGAACAATGGATAAGCCTACTTTTGGAAGAGTAATAATAGATGGAATAGATGTTACAGATATGAGTGAGAAAGAATTATCGGATTTTAGATGTAATAGGATAGGATACTTATTCCAATTCTTTAATTTAATTTCAACTTTAAATGCTTTAGAAAATGTTATGCTTCCAATGATTCTTTCAGGAAAATATACTGAAAAAGAAGCTCAAGAAAGAGCTATAAAATTACTTCAACTTGTAGGTGTGGAAGAAAAAATATTTAAAAATAGGCCAGTTCAAATGAGTGGGGGAGAAAGACAAAGGGTTGCATTAGCAAGAGCTTTAGCAAATGAACCTGCAATAATATTAATGGATGAACCTACAGGTTCTCTAGATACTGCTACTGGAGCAAGAGTTATGAAACTCACAAAAGTTCTTAATGAATATCTTAACCAAACATTCATAGTTGTTACACATAATCCATCAGTTGCCATGATTGCAAATAAAATGTTTTATATTAGAGATGGAAAAATATTTGAAAATCCTCCTAAAGAATTGCTTAGTTTTGATATAGCAATGGATGAAAAAGAAAAATATAGCTTACTTTCATCTCAATTAAAAATACTTAAACATTCAATATACTTACTTGAAGAAAGATTAAAAAGAGGAGATATTAGTTACAATTCTTATAATGAGACAAAAAAGAAAATAGCTGAACAAATCGATAAAATCGAAATTTTCTTAAAAGGAGAAAAGTGATAAAGAATGAGGGGAAAATTAAAAATATTAAAAGCATTAAATTTACTCTTAATAATATTTTTATTAATAAGTTTATTACCAATGAATTTTGTAAAAGGAGAAAATATAGGAAAAATAATTGTTAAAAAAAGTAAAACAATTGAAATAAATTATTATGCAGAAGGGTTTATAAAATCTAAAAAAATTGTCGTAACATTAAAAATAGATAATAAAGATATAAGAAATAGAATTATAGATTTAATAGATAGAATTGAAAATATATTTCCTAATACATTAACAATGCTTGGAGGGACCCCTCAACCTTCAATAATAGAAAATTTTGGAAATACAACAATAATAATATGGAAAAATTTAAAAATTTTATCTGAAGAAACATTAACATATGAATATTCAGCTGAAACAAAAGAAAATATTCCTTTAAATATTGAAAGAAAAATATATGTTAATGGAAAAGAAGCTGAAAAAATATATGTTAAAGAAACTCAATATATAAAAGCAAACGTTTCTGATAATATTTTATGGTCAATAAAATTAAAAAGGAAGATTGATAGAATTTTAAGTGGAAAAACATACATTCTAGAGCCTTTATTAGTAACAGTAACATTATCACTTGATGAAAAAACTTTTAGTTCAATAAGCACTAATCCTGAAGCAAATACAACTATGTCTTTAGCAGGCGCTCAAAGAATAAGTTGGCTTATTCTTTTAAGAGAAAATGAAGTAATACTTAATCTTACAGCTAAAGTTATTTCGGTTGGAACATTTGGAGTAGTATCAGTAGATTCTATGCTTATTCAAATAAGTGAGAATCAAGAAATGGTTTTAAAACAAATAGATAATAGCATTAAAAGCTTAGAAATTAATAAAGAAGTATATGATAAAATTTATTTATCTTCTATAAAAATGAGAAATTCTTTAGAAGAAATTTCTAAAGCTCTAACAACATTAAATTCAGCTTTATCATCAATTGTTGATAAAAGTTCAACAATATCTTATGGGTTAGAAAAATCTATAAATAGCTTGAAACAATTATCAAATGCTTCAAATAAAATAATCGATGAGGGGCTGGAAGGAATATTTTCAGGGGTAAATGCAACAAAGTATGCTATAGAAAATATAGAAGAAGCATTAAATGCAACAAAAATGATAAATGAAAATATTTTAAATGGATTAGATGCTATGGCTTCAGGATATCCAAGCATTATTTCAACACTTGAAGTTATTAGAAGTAGCTTAAATGATACAGTTTTAGCTTTAAATGGATTAAATCAAGGTATTGTGCTTGCCATAAATTATGAAAAAATAGCGATGACAACACTTCAACCTTTATTAAATTATCCAGATCCAAATGTGCAAAATATTGTACAAAATGCTTTATTCAATTTGAATATTTCACAAAATATTTTGCAACAATTAAAAAATGATATGACTATGATAATAACAGGTTTAGAAATGATTGTTAATAATATGGGACAATTAATCGATGGTATGAAACAAGCTTCAAGTGGAATTAATGCTATTAGAAATGGTTTAAAAACTTCAAATTCTATAATAGAAAAAACATTAGATGGTTTAAAAATATTATCAAATAATACAGAATATCTTTTAGAAGGATTTAGGAAAGTTATTGATATACAAAAAGATTTGCTTAATAAAACATTCATTGTAATAAAATACATGGATGAATTAAACTTAGGTTTAGAAAAATCATTAGAAGCAACAAGTGAAATATCTAAGAATTTAAATAAATTAGATTATTCATTTAATCTTATTATAAATGGATTAAAAATATCAGAAGAAGAATTAGGTAAAAATATAAATAAAATGAATGAAAACATTGCCAATCTTAAAGAAATTAAAAACGCATTATCTTATTATTCTAAAAGGATTAATTATAGTGGAGTAGAAATAAGATTGATAGATTCTAAGATTGATATTGCTATAGCTCCATTGATTAAACATAGTTCAAATATATGGACTATTGATGGAATATATATTGATTCTATAGCACGTGCTTCTCCTAATTCATCTATATTTATTTATTGGATTTCATTACAATTTAGTAAAGGAACAACTATAGAATCTATTAAAGCATTATATAATGATGAATGGATTAATGTTGGAAACTTTACATCATTAAAAATTTTCTATAATATTTCAAGCAATACTTTATATTTGCCAATTTATAAAGAAGTAGAAGTAAATAAAAAAGTTAATATTTTAAATAGTATAACTGGAAGCCCATTAAAAATTTTAATTAGAAGTGAAAATGATCCTGAAGTTAAATGTAAAGCGGATGTTGCTTTTTATCCAAAAGAAGTTTCAATTGAGAAAATGGACAGCACAATAAAAACATACATAGATTCACCACACATATTCTCTTTATCTAAAGTATTAATTGGAGAAGTTCCAATTGAAGAAAAAATAGAGAAACCTTTAATTTACTCTGATATTTACACTTTTATAATTATCATTTTAATTTTAATAATTTCTATTTTAATCATAGAAAGAATAAAGAAGAAAAAAAGAGAAAGAAAAGTAGAAGAAATAGATACATTGAAAATTTTAGAAAAAATAGATATGCTTGAAAAAATGATTGAAGAAAAAATTAAGGAAAGTTAGGTTACTTCTTCTTCAAATTTTTTTAACCATTTTATAATTTGCATATCTAATGGAATTGTTTTCCTTTTTCTTAATCTTGGATAATGTGGATATGGTCCTATATTTTCATATGCTTTTAATGCAAGTTCATCTGCCTCACCAATTGAAAAATTATTCCAATCATAAAAATGTTTAAATTCATTTATTTTAGCCCATTCAGGAGAGAACTCATTTAATTTATTTTTATCTATACATACGCATGTCAAATATTGTTTACGATGAATACTTAATGGACAAGTATATAATCTTTGAGGGTCTATCTTATTTTCAACTACTAATTCTTCTGCTTTAAAATTATTCTTTATATCTAAATATTTTTCATACAATTTTTTATTAACATATTCAACAATTGAATACGCTAAATCAAGTGGATTAATTTTTTTAAATAAATTAGGAGAGAAAGATTTTTCATGTAAATGAATATGACAACCATTTCCAGACCATTTAATAAAAATAGATTTTTCAATATTATAATTTGATAAAAAAGAAATTATTTCTTCAACTATAGCAATTGTTGCAGGCCATTTTGATAAATCATTATCTATGTCCCATGTTGGTGTGCATGCAATTATATTTTCTCTATCTATAGTATTTTCTATATAATCAAGCTTTCTATAAACATTTATAGATGCATAAAAAGTTCTTGGTTTATATTTTTCAAATTCATTAATAATATTTAAAATTTGATTTTTATTATTTATTTTAAGAGGCTTTTTATTTTTATCATACCTAATTAAAATATTTCTTTTCTTTTCATCAGTTTTTTCACAATGTATTCCTATCCATCTAGATTCAGCAAATTTTAATATTTCATTTTGAACATCTTCTCGAGAATAATGTTCCTTAATTATATTATATGCATACATTTAATAGACCATTACTAAGAGATTTTTTCTTCTTTCTTCTTTTTTGCTTCAATTATTTTATTTAAAACAGTTTTAGGAAGAGATATATCTTCTTTTCTTTCTTGAGATTTTTCTAAAATTTTTAAACCTTTTCCATCTTCTATACTTATTTCATGTAAATAAAGGCTATGAGAAGTTTGTCTCATTTTCTCTATAAGTAAATATCTTCTCAATATGCCATTTCTAACAGCTCTATGAAATCTAATTATTCCATCAGCTATATGTTCAACACCAAATCCAAAAGCTTCTGATGTGCTTATAGCATATTGTGAAGTTGCTAAAACTGTAAAATCCCATTTGGAAAGAACTTTTTTAATAAAATAAGAATACCTTCTAGCCATTGCTGGTTTATCAAGCCAAAATGCAGAAAGTGAATCTATTACAACTCTTGCTCTTCCATATCCAAGCTCTTTTTTTGCTTCAATTATTTTATTCACAAGTTCTTCTATTTCTAAGCTTTTTAAAGACCATTTATCTTCAAGTCCCATTAAAGCATCTATTATTATTAATTTTTTATCATTAATTGCTTTTTCAAAATCTATATTAAATTGTTTTGCTTGAACTATAATGCTATTACGACTTTCCTCGGTAGTAACATATATACATTTATCTCCATCTTTAATTCCTTGAGCAATAAAGGAAATACAAAAAATTGTTTTACCTGTACCAGGTTCTCCAGTAGCTGCTACAAAAAAGCCTCTAGGTATTCCTCCAGAAAGCATTCTATCAAGTTCTTGGATACCAGTTGAAAGCCTTTCTATTTCCATAATAAATTCAATAATTATTAAAAAAA
>Ga0185307_1000146_pt1 | contig 49224 bp, 62 predicted proteins | sample LHCtaG_FD_128010 | JGI IMG/M metagenome (GOLD analysis project Ga0185307, IMG submission 128010) | Hot spring microbial communities from Little Hot Creek, USA to study Microbial Dark Matter (Phase II) - LHC4sed_matched (SPADES... | ecosystem: Environmental > Aquatic > Thermal springs > Hot... | reverse complement strand
TGGAGGCCGGGGTGGAGCACCTGGGAAGGGGGGTGGAGGAGGGGGTGGACCTGGTGCTGGTGGTGGTGGATCCCTCCTTCGACTCCCTGGTGCTGGCGGGAAGGGCGGCCCAGATGGCGAAGGGAATGGGAAAAAGGGTTTACGCCGTGCTGAACAGGGTGAGGGAGGGTGGAATGGAGGGGAGGCTCAGGGCGGAGGTGGAGAGGAGGGGGCTGAAGGTGGCGGGAACCCTGCACGAGGATCCGGAGGTCTTCGAGGCCGGCCTGCTGGGGAGGCTGGGAGGGGGGAGGGTATGGGAGGAGGCAGGGCACCTGCTGGACTTCCTGCTGGAGGGGGGAGGATGTGCATAGGGACGGTCAGATCGGGGGAGAAGGAGATCAGGGACGTGGTCCTGATGGAGGAGGAGGGGGACGGGTACGTGGTCACCACCCTGCTGGGGGAGAGGGAGAGGGTCAAAGGGAAGATCAGAAAGATAGACCTGGAGAACCACCTGATCCTCGTGGGTTGATCGTATTACCCGCACACTCTTTTTTAGTACGTGGTATTATTTTGTTGATAAAAAGTAATCTTTAAATACGAAGAAGGCGCCTAAGGCTTTGTTGAAGGACCTCCAGAACGCCGGGACCGAGGAGAAGGTGAGAAGGGCAAAGGAGTTCCACGGCCACCTCTGTCCCTTCCTCCTGCTGGGGGTGAGGGCCTCCGAGATAGCCCTGAGCAGGCTGGGGGAGGGGAGGGCGGGGGAGAGGGAGACGATGGAAGAAAACCTCCTGGCGCTGGTGGAGTGCAACAACTGCTTCACCGACGGGGTGCAGGTGGCCACGGGCTGCACCCTGGGAAACAACTGCCTGATCTACCTGGATCTGGGGAAAAATGCCGTGACGCTGGTGAGGAGGGGGGAGTGGAGGGGAGTGAGGGTCTACGTTGATGGGGAGAGGATCAGGAAGCACTTCGACGCGGAGGCCGTGGAGCTCTTCGAGAAGGTGGTGATCCGAAGGGAGGGAACGAGGGAGGAGGCCGGGAGGCTGGCGGGGCTCTGGGAGAGAACGGGGCTAAAGATGCTGGAGCTTCCTGAGGAGGAGTTCAAGGTCGAGGAGGTGGAGGTGGAGGGGCTGGAGCTGGCCCCCATCTTCAGCAGCCTCAGGTGCGAGGCCTGCGGCGAGCTGGCCATGGAGACCAGGATAAGGAGGGAGGGTTCAAGGAACCTGTGCCTGGCCTGCGCGGGGAGCTGCAGCGCCGTCCTGGGCAGGGGGATCGTGAAGGAGATGGAGATCCCCCTGAGGAGGAGGACATGAGGGAAAGGGGTCTGACCGGAATCCAGGCGCTCCTGCTGGTGGCGGTGGTGGTTGCCTCCCTCTCAGCGGCGATGCTCCTGAGGGGAGGCCACCAGCGGGGGACAGCCGGACCCGTAACCGTGCAGGATCTGCTGGGAAGGGAGGTCACCATCCCCGAGAACCTGACCAGGGTGGTGGCCATCGGTCCTGGAGCCCTCAGGCTCCTCTGCTACCTGGGAGCCACCGACCTGCTCGCGGGGGTGGAGGAGAGCGAAACGAGATGGGGCTTCACGGGACGGGACTACGCCATGGCTTACGGTGGGCTGTTCGAGAACCTGCCGGTGGTGGGGCCCGGTGGCCCAGGAAAACCTCCCGCACCCGAACTGTTGCTGGCCGCCCGGCCCCAGCTCATCCTCATGTCCCCCACCTACGCGGAGATGTACGACCCCGACAGGCTCCAAGCCGAGACGGGAGCCGCGGTGCTGGTCACGGGATACACCACCTCCGTGGCTGTCTCGGAGGTGGAGGGGCTGGAGAACATGCTCCTGACGCTGGGCAGAGCCCTCCGGAAGGAGGAGAGGGCCAGGGAACTGGTGAAGTTCATAGAAGGGATGCGCTCGGACCTCAGAAACAGGCTGAAGGGGGTGACCTCCTACCCCAAGTTCTACATAGGGGCCACCTCCTACAAGGGGGCCCAGCCCTTCACCACCAGCGTTACCCCCCACCTCTCCGTCTGCCTGCTGGGCATCCGGAGCCTGGCGGACAACGTGGCCGCGGGCACTCCTCCCTCGGTGAGCTTCGAGTACCTGCTGCGGGAACAGCCCGAGCTGGTCTTCATAGACGAGGGGAACCTGAACACCGTGCTCCAGGACTTTCAGAAGGATCCCGCCAAGTACAGGCAACTGAAAGCCTTCCAAGCGGGCAGGGTCTACGGCCTCCTCCCCTACAACTACTACGCCACCAACTTCACCGTTGCCATGGCCGATGCCTACTACCTAGGGAAGGTGCTTTTCCCCGATAGGTTCGCGGATGTGAACCCCGCGACCAAGGCCGACGAGATCTTCAGAACCTTCCTGGGGGTACCCCTCTACTCCCGGTACGAGAACGCCTACGGGGGCTTCATCCCACTCTCCGATCTCTTCCCTCCCTCTAGCTCATGAGGCCCAGGGAACTGCAGAGGGCCCGGCGCAGGAGAAGGCTGATCCTCCTGGGCCTGCTCCTCTCCCTCCTGCTGCTCTTGCCCCTCTCCCTTGCCCTCGGTCCCTACAGGGCCTCCCCCCTGGAGGTCCTGAGGGTGCTCCTGCATCCGGACCAGAGCCCCCTCTCCACGGTGGTCTGGGACCTGAGACTCAGGCGCGCCCTGGCCGCCCTGATCGTGGGGGCGGTGCTGGGGATCTCCGGGACCGCCGTACAGAGCTGCATGAGGAATCCGCTTGCCTCCCCCTTCACCTTCGGCCTGGCCCACGCGGCCTCCCTGGGCGTGGCGGTGGCCCTCCTCCTCATGCACGCGGGCGCCGTGGGCAGGTTCGCCCTCTCCATCCACAACCCCTTCCTGATCTCCGCCTCCGCCTTCCTCTTCTCCCTCCTGCAGGTCCTCCTGATCCTCCTGCTGGCCCAAGGGGCGGGGCTGGACGCGAGGGCCCTGGTCCTCTCCGCCATAGCCCTCTCCTTCGCCTACCAGGCCTTCCTCTACCTCCTCCAGTACTTCGTCCTCAACGAGATCATGGTCTCCACCGTGATCTTCTGGACCTTCGGGGACCTGGGGAGGATCGGGTGGCTGGAGCTGGAGCTCCTCTTCTTCTCCTCCTTCTTCATCTTCCCCTACTTCCTCTACCGGGGGCCTGACTACGACCTGATGATAGCGGGCGACGAGCTCACCCGATCCAGCGGCACCAGCCCCGAGAGGGTGAGGCTGGAAAGCGTGATCGTGGCCGCGCTGGGGACGGCCCTAGCCACCTCCTTCGCCGGCATCATAGGCTTCGTCTGCCTGGTGGCCCCCCACGCCTCCAGGCTTCTGGTGGGGGGAGGGCACCGATACCTCCTTCCCACCTCGGCGGTGATGGGGTCCCTCCTGCTCCTCCTCTCGGACACCGTGGGGAGGACCGTGATAGCTCCCACCGTCATACCCGTGGGCATCATGACCTCCCTGATAGGCTCTCCCCTGCTGGTCTACCTGCTCCTGAGGGGTGGAAGGCGTGGCGGTCAGGATTAGGGTGAAGGGGGTCACCGTGACCTACGGAAGCTTCAGGGCCCTGAGCGGGGCCTCCCTGGAGGTGGGGGCAGGGGAGATCCTCTCCCTGGTGGGACCCAACGGCTCGGGAAAGACCACCCTGCTGAGGGTGATCGACGGCGTCCTGAGGCCCCGGCGGGGAACGGTCTACCTGGACGGAAGCTCCCTGCGCGAGCTTCCCCCCAGGGAGGTGGCCAGGAGGATGGGGATGGTGCCCCAGAGGACCCCTCCCGCTGGCATGCTAACCGTCTTCGACTTCGTGCTCACCGGCAGGAGGCCGTACCTCAACCTCCTTCCCTCCCGGCAGGACGAGGAGAAGGCCCTGGAGGCCATGAGGAAGGTGGGGGTCCTCCACCTGGCCGAGAGGACCCTGGAGGGGCTGAGCGGGGGCGAGCTCCAGAGGGTTTCCATCGCCAGGGCCCTGGCCGGGGAGCCGGAGGTCCTGCTGCTGGACGAGCCCACCTCCAACCTGGACCCCAGGTACCAGGTGGAGATCCTGGAGCTCCTGAGGGATCTGCGCTCCAGGGGGCTCTGCCTCGTGATGGCCACCCACGACCTCACGCACGCCTACAGGATTTCCGACAAGGTGGTCGTGCTGAAGGAGGGAAGGATCTTTTCCGCCGGAAGCCCCCAAGAGGTTTTCAGACCCGAGATCCTGTCCCGGGTCTACGGCGTGCGGCTGAGGGTCCTGCCGGAGTACCGCATCGTGACCCCGGCCTGAGCTAATCCTCCGCAAACCTGCGGTGGTAGATCCTGGACAGGACCCCCAGCACCATGGGGACCAGGGCGAAGAAGAAGGACCACCTGAGGGACATCCTGAGGGGGAGGATCAAGACCGCCTCACCCACGTTCAGGACGGGGGTGGAGCTGCCGGTCAGGTAGGGGAGGCCGAATCCCTGCCCCAAGAACCTTGCCGCGAGGAAGTTTCCCGCCGCGGAGAGGAGGACCAGGAGGAGGAGGAAGGAAACCCACATCCAGAGGAGCTTGGTGGCCCCGAACCTCAGGAGCCTGGCCGACCACCACCTCCTGGGGCAGAGGGAGGCCAGCAGGAGGAAGATCCCGGAGATCACCAGGGTGAGGGAGGCCCCCAGGCAGACGTAGCTTACCAGCGCGGAGCGAACCGGCTCCCCCAGCGCCTCCAGCCTGAAGGTGAAGGGGGAGAGGGAGAGATCCACCGCCCCCGTCCCAAGCTCGAACTCCCACCAGGCACCCAGGAAGGGAAGGAGGATCATGAGGGGGCCGGCGATCACTCCGAACCAGTTGAGCTCCCTCACTCCACCACCTCCGCGTAGACCCAGAAGGACATCCGCTGGGGCACCCTGAACCTCAGGCCGTAAAGGTTCAGCAGGAAATCCCCGCGCAGCTCCAGCGCGGCCTGCAGGTAGGAGCCCCTCACGTGCCTCTCCAGCAGGTGCCTGGAGCCCTCGGGGGTGAACTCCACTAGAAAGGTGAGGTTCTCCCCGGACTCCGGCTCCAGGATCCTGCCCTCCAGCCTGCCCATCCCCACCCTCACGTTGTCCTCCTGGCAGAACAGGTCCATGGACTGGTTCTCCACCTCCAGGGAGAAGGAATAGGGGTTGGAGAGGGTGAGGGGGAGGAGGAGGGGCGGGAGGTTATCCCCGGTTACCTCTCCCAGGAACTGGGGCTCCCCGACCTCCGCCTCCGGTTCCTTCCCCTCCGAGGTCAGATCCTGGAGGGGGCCCAGGTCCCCTATGAGGGTGGAGCGGAGATCCCAGCCCTCCGAGGCGAAGGCCGCCAGGATGGGCCCCAGGGAGAGAACAAGCGAAAGGAGGAAGAGCCCCGCCCGAAGCGCTTTTTCTCCCACCTTCTCCCCGAACGTTAACCTCCCCCGCTTTTATTCCTTCCAGGATCCCCGATCCCGAAACCGTCTCGACCGGTTTGTTCCGCGCCTGGGAAAATCCTTCGAAGGGGCCAAGCTATAAACCCGCCCGGAAGCACCTGATTCCGGGATGCTGGGGGAGGAGCTGGAGAGGGCCGCCCGCTACCTGCTGGCCTCCCGCCACGCCGTCGCCCTGACGGGGGCTGGCATGTCCACGGAGTCGGGCATCCCGGACTTCAGGGGACCCTCGGGCATCTGGACCAAAAACCCGGAGGAGGAGGTCCGAGCCTACCTCCTCTATCCCAAGTTTCTTTCCGATCCCCGGGGGTACTGGGAGGAGGTGCTGAGCCGCCCCTCCCCGCTGGGGGACCTTGGCCGGTACTCCCCCAACCCGGGGCATCTCGCCCTGGCCGAGCTGGAGAGGATGGGGATCCTGAAGGCGGTGATCACCCAGAACATAGACGACCTCCACCGGAAGGCTGGCAGCGTAAGGGTGCTGGAGTACCACGGCAACGCCTTCAAGCTGAGGTGTTTGCGGTGCGGGTCCAGGTATCCCCGGGAGGAGTTCGACCTGGAGGGAATGAGGAGGGAGGGAAAGCTTCCTCCCAGGTGCAGGTGCGGGGGGCCGCTGAAATCCGACGTGGTCTACTTCGGTGAGCCCATCCCAGAGGACGTGATGAGGGAGAGCCTGGAGGAGGTGGAGAGGTGCGACCTGGCCCTCGTGTGCGGCACCTCGGCCGTGGTCTACCCCTTCGCCCGCCTGCCCCTCCTGGCCAAGGAGAGGGGGGCCAAGCTGGTGGAGGTGAACCTGGAGCCCACCCCCCTGACCGAACTCTCCGACTGCTCCCTAAGGGGGAAGGTGGGGGAGATCCTACCCGCCCTGCTGGAGAGGGTGAAGGCGCTAAAGGATAAAAGGGGATGATCACGCCCCGAGGGATGGAGGAACTGAAAAAGCAGCTCAGGAAGCTAAGAGACGCCGGCGTGCTGCTCCTCTCGGTAGGGATTCTCCTCCTCCTGGCCGGCGTCCTCCTGCTGAGGGGATCGGAGGGAAACGCGGAGGCCCTGAGGAACTCCTTCCTCTGCCTGCTGGGCGGCTTCATGCTCCTGGTGGGGGCGGCGGTGGTGTACCACACCCTGAGGGCGATGCGCCTGCTCAGGGGGGTGGGGGCCCCGGGGGACGCGCTGCGGGGGCACTGATACCTTTTTATACTGCCCGGGTGAGGAGGACGCGGATATACCGTCTTCTGGACCAGTCCGGAAGACCGAGGAGAAACGTCGGTTTCTCCGGGTATATCCTAAGAAAAAAGGAGGTAGGAAAAATGGGAGTAGGCAGGGGCCTGCATCGGGGCTTCAGGCCTAGGGAGATGCACAAGGCCATATGCTCCGACTGCGGGAAGGAATGCGAGGTGCCCTTCAAGCCCACCCAGGGCAGGCCCGTGTACTGCAGGGAGTGCTGGGAGAAGCACCGCAGGAGGTAACCGGCAGCGCCCGGTCCTCCTTCTCTACCTTTTTTCCTTCATTTTGAAGAAGAGCCAGTGTCTGGGCTCTCCCTTCCTGAACCTCAGCAAACAGTAGGTCCCCCTCAGTTTCCTCCCCTTCAGCTCGAAGACCAGCTTGTCCTCTCCCCTCTCCCTCAGCTCGTACCTCCCCCTGTCCCAGATCTCCACCACCCCCGCCCCGTAGCTCCCCTCGGGAATGACTCCCTCGAAGTCCTCGTAGCCCAGCGGGTGATCCTCCACCTGAACGGCCAGTCTCCTCACCCCTTCCTCCGTCGGGGGCTCCTTGGGCACGGCCCAGCTCTTCAGCACCCCATCCATCTCCAGCCTCAGGTCGTAGTGGAGGTGCCTGGCCCTGTGCCTCTGGATGACGTACTCACCCATTCCCCCAGCCTCCTCCTGGCCCAGGGAAGCTTCCCCCCCTCCCTGAGGATCTCCTCCTCCGAGGGGGAAAGGGGGGAGGAAAGGATCATCTCCCCCCCGCTCCATCTCACCCTCACCCTCTTCAGCTCCCCCGTCTCGATCCTCAGCCTCTCCCCCTCCCTCAGCGCCTCGTACTGGGAGGGCTCCAGCAGGAGGGGGAGAACCCCGAAGTTGATCAGGTTGTCCAGGTGGATGCGGGCGAAGGACCTGGCCAGCACCGCCCTCACCCCCAGGTACCTCAGCACCAGGGCCGCATGCTCCCTGCTGGAGCCCTGGCCGTAGTTCTCACCCCCCACCACGAAACCTCCCCCCTCCTCCGCCGCCCTCCTGGCGAAGCCGGGGTCCACCCTGGCGAAGGCGTACCTGGAGAGCTCCGGCACGTTGCTCCTCAGGGGAAGGACCTCCGCCCCGGCGGGGAGGATGTGATCCGTGGTCACGTCATCCCCCACCTTCAACAAAACCTTCCCCTCCAGCACCGGGGGGAGGGGTGAGAGCTCGGGGAGGGGGCGGATGTTGGGCCCCCTAACCACCTCCACCCTCTCCGCCTCCTCGGGCGGAAGGGGGGGAAGGAGGTTCCCGGAGGGGAGGAAGCGGGAGGGCATCCTCACCCTGGGGTACCTCCCCAGCTCCCTGGGATCGGTGAGGACTCCCCGCAGGGCGGAGGCGGCGGCCGTCTCCGGGCTCACCAGGAAGACCCTGGCATCGGGGGTACCGCTCCTCCCCTCGAAGTTCCGGTTGAAGGTGCGGAGGGAGGCCGCCCCGGAAGGGGGGGCCCCTCCCATCCCTATGCAGGGACCGCAGGCGCACTCCAGGATCCTTGCCCCCGCCCTCAGGAGGTGCAGCATCTCCCCGCTCCTCACCAGGTGCTCCACCACCTGCCTGGAACCCGGGACGATGAGGAGCTCCACCCCCTCCGCCACCCTCCTGTCCCTCAGGATCCTGGCCACCACCTTCAGGTCCCTGAGGGAGGAATTGGTGCAGGAACCTATCACCACCTGCTGCACCTCCATCCCCTCCACCTCCGCCACCGGCCTGACGTTCCCCGGGCTTGGGGGGAGGGCCACCAGGGGCTCCAGCCTCCCCAGCTCCACCTCCTCCACCTCCCCGTAATCCTCCCCCTCCGGGAGGGGAACCCAGTCCCCCTCCCTCCCCTGCGCCCTCAGGAACTCCCTCGTGACCCAGTCGCTGGGGAAGAGGCTGGTGGTGGCCCCCGTCTCCGTACCCAGGTTGGCCACCGTGGCCCTCTCCGGGACGCTCAGGGTTCTCACCCCCGGACCGAAGTACTCCAGGGCCTTTCCCCTCCCCCCCCTCACCCCCAGCCTCCTGAGCATCTCCAGCGCCAGGTCCTTGGCGGAGACCCAGTCGGGGAGCTCGCCCGACAGCCTGACCCCCAGCACCTCAGGATAGGTGAAGGTGTAGGGGAATCCCGCCATGGCCAGCGCCACGTCCAGCCCCCCGGCGCCCAGGGCCAGACAGCCCACCGCCCCGGCCGTGGGGGTGTGGCTGTCGGAGCCCAGCAGGGTCTTCCCGGGGGCGGCGAACCTCTCCAGGTGGAGCTGGTGGCAGATCCCGTTGCCCGGGGGGGAGAAGTAGATCCCGTACCTTCTGGCCACCGAGCGAAGATACCGGTGGTCATCCGCGTTCCTGAAATCCGTCTGCAGGGTGTTGTGATCCACGTAGCTGACGCTCACCTCCGTCCTCACCCTAGGGAGGCCCAGGGCCTCGAACTCCAGGTAGGCCAGGGTCCCCGTGGCGTCCTGGGTAAGGGTCTGGTCCACCCTGATCTCCACCTCCTCCCCCGGCTGGGGCCTGCCCCCCACCAGGTGCCTCTCCACTATCCTCCGCAGGAGGGTGTCCGCCATCCCAGATTCCTTCATCCCCCCGCCTAAAAGGAATCCTAGCCCTTGGGCTTCATCAGCTTCCTGAGCTCCTCCGCCCTGGAGGGGGGGAGGATTCCCCTCCTCTCCAGGTCCTCCAAGCACCTGTCCGCGTACTTGCACCAGACCACGCAGGAGGGGGAAGCCTCCCGATGAACCTTCCTGCCGCACCTCGGGCACCTGGTCTCGCTCTCGTAGTCGAAGAACTCCACCTCCTCCCCGCAGGAGGGGCAGGACCTAACCACGAGCTGAGGCTCTATCAGCTTCCTTATCCCGGGGCAGGTGTCCATCATCCCCCCAAGCCCCTCACTTCGTCTTCCAGAGACCGTGCAAGTTGCAGTACTCCCTGGCCCTCTCCGCCTTCACCCCGAACTCCGCCTCCGGCGCCTCTCCGGGTCTCAGGAACTTCAGGCAGAGGAGACCCTCACCCTCCACCTCCACCCATTCGATGTAGTGCTTCTCCTCCATGGGATGGGGAACGGAACCCACCCTGACCTTCACCCCCCTCTCCGTCCTCTCCAGCACGGGCACGTGCTTCTCCCTGCCCACCTCCTCCGTTCTCTCCTGCAGGAGCTCCATGGGTTGACCGCAGCAGACCAGCTGTCCCACCCCGGCGTGGAGCACCATCACGATGTTGCCACAGACGTTGCACCGGTAAACCTGCTTCCTCTCCGTCATCCCCACCCCTCATCCCCCCTGCATAAAGCCTTTCTGGTGAACGTTGGAGCCTGCCCCAGCCTGGGCTTTCGGCTGGCGGCAAAAGTTAAAACCGGATAAGGACGAAGAAAAAAGGATGGAGTTTCCCGAGATGCTGGAGGAGGAAGAGGAGGAAGAAGAGGAGGAGGACTGGCTGACCCTCGCCAGGATGGAGGTGCTGGAGTACCTCCTCCGCCGGTACGGGAACCTGAGGCTCAAGGACCTGGCCCAGATCCTGGGGTGCAAACCCGCCACCATCAGACCCCTGCTGAAGAGGCTCGAGGGGTGCGGAAGGGCCAGGTGCCTGAAGATGGGCAGGAACCTGGTCTGGACCCTCAACGAGCACCTCTCGGAGATCTATTACTGAGGCGACGGATGTGGAGAAGCTCTCGGAGCTGGAGCTCAGGCTCTCCTCCCTGACCAGGCGCCTGGAGGAGCTGGAGAGGAGGGTGGAGCTGCTGGAGAGGAGATCCTTCCCTCCACCGCCTCCCGCCGAGGAAAAGACCAGGCCTGAAAGGCACTTCGGCTACCTGGAGAGGACCATAGCCGCCGCCAGAAGGGAGTACCAGCAGGAGCTGTGATGGCCTCAAAAGCCGGAAGGATCCCATCCCTCTGAGCATGAGGGAAGAAGTGATCCCCTCCCTCCTCTGGCTGCTGCTGGTGGGGGGATGGGCGGCCGGGTGCTGCCTCGGTTACCGGGCGGGGGGAGACCTGTGCAGGGAGATCAGCCTGGTCACCGGGGTCCCCTCCCCCTCAGGGATGGAGTGGTGGGAGCCCCTCCTCTTCTTCTCCCTCACCCCCCTCTCCTGCTACCTCCTCTCCCAGCTCTTCTTCGGGGCGGCCTCCCCCTTCCTCCTCTTCCTGCGCGGGACCCACGACGGGGGAGTCCTGATGAGGGAGCTGGAGGAAAACCTTTCCATCATTTCCTTCCCCGGCCTCCCCCACCGTCCCCTCCTTCTCTCCCTCCTCATCCTCCTCATCCTTTCCGTGAACCTTCCCGCCTGCCTCTTGGCCTCCCACCTGGGGGCCCAGCGGGGGATCCTGCTGAGGAGGAGGCTGCTGGGGAGGGTGGTGCGGGCAGGCGAGGGCTCCCGCCACCTCTCCCATCTCTTCCTCCTGCTGGGGCTCTCGCTGGTGGCGGGGCTGGCGGCCTCCCTGCTCCTCCAGCACGTCTAAGCGGGCCTGAACCTGTCCCTCAGCCTCTCCAGAACCTTCGGGAGGGTGGTATACTCCATGGCGTCCTGGGCCAGCCTGGCGGGCTCGAACTCCCCCATCCTCCTCAGGACCGCCGCGTACTCCATGGCCTCCCTCCTGGCGAGGTCGAAGGCCACATCCTCGAAGAGGTCCACCACCATGGGGTTCCCGGAGTCATCGGAGGCTATGGCCCCCTCGCAGACCTGGAAGCCCAGCCCCACCAGCCTGGGAGGACCGTCGAAGACCGTGCACCTGGAGTCCTTCAGCCCCACCGGCATGAGGGGGCCCCAGTGGCTCCCCCTCATCCATCCCTCCACGAAGTAGCTGTGCATGAAGGGCGCCAGGATCTCCCCCACCGCCGGCAGGCCGTGCTGGGCCCTCACCACGCAGACGGGATCGTCCTTGCCCACGTACTTGCCGGCTATCAGGGAGAGCCTGGTGGTGCTGACGGAGGCGCAGACCATGTCGTCGGAGGCTCTCCAGATCCTGGATACCACGTACCTGCCCGGGCTCCCGATGAGGGCCACCAGCTCGTACATCTCCTCCGGACACTTCAGCACGATCTTCTTGCTCTCGATCAGGTCGAACACCTCGAACTTGAAGCCCCCCGTCATGGCGGGATCGATGACCAGGCCGGCCGTGTTCAGGGGATCGGCAAAGGCCCTGAACAGGGGGTAGTTGAAGGCCCCGGGTTCCGTCTTGTCCATGGCGAGGACCAGCACGGGGTCGGAGGGGCGCTCCTCGAACTCCATCTCCGCCACCCCGGGCCCCATGCCTTTGACGTTCCCGCTGAAGGCCGTCTTCAGGATGTCCTGACCAGCGGCGTAGAGCTTGAGGCTCCTGGCCCTCTCCGCCGCCTTCCTGAAGGTCTCCCAGGCCAGCCCGTGGATCTCGGGATGGTCCTCCCCCCTCCGGTGCACCATCAGCAGCTCCAGGTCGTCCCCCGCGTTGAAGACGTAGTAGCTGTTGATCAGACCCGTCTCCTTCGCCCTCGCCAGCTCCTCCCTGGCCACCCGCAGGAGGGGCTCGGGAACCGTGTGGTGGCCGACCAGCGAGCCCACATCCGCCTTGATCACCGAGACCGTGGTCTTGGCCATCTTTGTTCTTCCCCGCCCCGCCCTATAAAGCTAGACCTAGCGCACCCTGAGGGCGTAGCTCCCCTCCTGCGTGATCTTCAGGGCCCTGGCTATCTGGGAGTTCTGCGGATCCCTCACCACCACGTATCCCTTCCAGTCGGAGGAGAAGGAGGTCCCCTTGCACACCGGGCAGACCTCCGCCTTCTCCACCACCCTGTGGCACTTCCTGCAGGCGAGCTCCTTCACTTCTTACCCTCCCTTCCCTCGCTCAGCCACTCCAGCTTCCCCAGCCCCGGCTGGCGCATGGTGAGCCCCACCTTTCCCCGGTAGTCCCTCTTGAGGCTGACCGAGACCACCCTGGCCCTGATCTTATCCCCCTCCTTCAGAACCTTCCCGCTTTCCTTCCCCACCAGGGCGGCCTTCTTCTCTTCGTAGGAAACGTAGTCGTCCATCACCTGGGAGATGTGGAGGAGGGCATCCATGGGTCCCACCCTGACGAAGCAGCCGAAGCTCACCACCTCCACCACCTCGCCCATCACCACCTCGTTGAGCTCCGGGCGGTAGGTCAGGGCCTCAAAGACCACCTCGTGGTAGCTGGCCCCGTCCCCCATGATGATCTTCCCCACCCCTATCTCCTTCACCCCCAGGATGGCCACCACCATCCCCAGGTCCTTGTCCAGCATCCCCTCGTAGGTCTGCTGGAGCAGGTCGAGCACCACCTTGGGGAGGGGCTCGCCGAACCGGTGGGGAGGAACCCTCACCGTGTCCCTCAGGGTCACCCTCCAGTGCAGCCTCCCACCTCCGCGAAAACCCATTCTCCTCCCCGGGGAGAATTAAAAGGTTGCCGATTTACTCCAGGTCCTTGGTGAGCATCAGGTAGGAGCGGTGCTTCAGGCGCACCACCGGTATCCCCAGCTCCTCCAGTTTCTTCTGCAGCATCCTGTCGTTGGTTCCCACCACGCATCCCTTCCTCCCCTCCTTCTTGGCCAGCCTCAGGATGGCCTCGTCCGCCTCCTCTTCCTTCCCCTCCACGATCTCCCCCTGCTCCGCCAGGACCATCCCCAGCCTGGCGGAGGACCTCTCGCTCGGGGTGCCCTTCTGGGACAGGTACTCCAGCTCCTTCAGCACCTGGGAGGGGATGATGAGCTTGTACCTCCTCTCCAGCAGCCTGTTGAGCTCGCTGATGATGTCCACTCCGAAGGTTCCCGGGATCATCAGAAAGCTGGTGTCCGCTATCACCTTCAGGTACCTCTCATTCATCCTTCGCCTTCCCCAATAAAAAATCCCCCGACCTATAAAAAATGATGCTGGTCTTCGTGGGGATGGGCCTCTGCGGCCTGGAGGGCCTCACCCTGGCCGGGCTCAGGGAGGCCAGAGGGGCGGACTGGGTTTACCTCGAGCACTACACCAGCCTCCTCCCCGGCCTTAACCTCCGCTCCCTGGAGGAGCTGTTGGGCAAACCCGTGAGGGTGGTGGACAGGAGGGTACTGGAGGAGGGGCCGGGGGAGATCCTGGAGAGGGCCAGGAGGGGGAAGGTGGTCCTGCTGGTTCCCGGGGATCCCATGGTGGCCACCACCCACGTGTCCCTGAGGCTGACGGCGGAGAAGGAGGGAATAGCCACGGCGGTGATCCCCTCCCCCTCCATCCTCTCCGCCGCCCCGGGCCTCACGGGGCTGCAGAGCTACAAGTTCGGGCGCTCCGCCACCATCCCCTTCAGGGACAACCCCTCCACGGTCCCCTACGACACGCTGGTGGAGAACGCGGCGAGGGGGCTGCACACCCTCCTCCTGCTGGACCTCAGGGCGGAGGAGGGGAGGTACATGCTGGCGGGGGAGGGAATGGAGATCATGCTGGAGCTCGAGGAGAGGATGGGGAAGGGCGTCTTCACGCCGGACACGCTGGTGGTGGTCCTGGCCAGGGCGGGATGCCCGGACGGGAAGGTGAGGGCGGGGAGGGTGAGGAGGCTGAAGGGGGAGGACTTCGGCCCCCCTCCCCACTCCCTGGTGGTCCCAGGGAAGCTGCACTTCCTGGAGGAGGAGGCCCTAAGGGTGATAGGGGGGGCGGAAATCTGAGCGTGGAGAGGGAGCTGGAGGAGGAAATAGAGAAGTGGTCCAGGAGGCTGGAGGAGGCCCTGAGGGAGGTGAGACCGCTGGACGAGAGGGGGAGGAAACTACTGGAGAACGTGAGGGCCTACTGGAAGGACTCCTCCCACTTCCGCGGTCTTTCCCTCGTCAAGAGCTTCGAGTGCCTGATCTGGGCCTGGGCGCTGCTGGAGATGGGGAAGGAATTCGGCTGTCTGTCAGGGCCCTAGCCCCGGCCAGCCTCCTGACCTCCTCCATTGCCCTCTCCACCGCCCTCTCCACCATCCTCCTTCCCAGCTCCAGATCCACCCTCACCCCCCTCTCCAGCACCTCCCTGGCGTGCCTCTCCGCCCAGGGGTAGCGCCTGCGGACCTCCTCCAGCCCCGCAAAGCCCACCTCCGGGTACCTGTCGGGATCCGCGTGCTCCCGCAGCCTGGAGAGGTCCGCCAGCCCCACCGCCGCCGCCGCGCTCACCTCCCCCGTGCCGGCGTGGGGACCCTCCAGGTCCACCAGTTCGCTGGTGAACGCCAGCCTCATCCCCAGCCTCCTCTCCAGGGAGGGAAGGTGCTCCCGGAGGGGCTTGTTGCCCCCGTGGGCGTTCACCAGCACCGCCGCCCTTATCCCCAGAACCTCCCTCGCCTCCCTGAGCCTCCTGCCTAGCTCCCCCAGCACCCTTCTGAGGCTGTGGTGCCTGCCCGTGTCTATGCCGGGGAGCTCGTGGGAGGTGAGGAGCACCCCCAGGAACTTGGCCCCGCTGCGCTTGGCCGCCTCCAGCGCCACGTGGGCCGCCAGCTTGGCATCCGTGTCGGGGGGCAGCGCCGCCCCGTGCCTCTCCTGGTGGGAGCCCAGGGCCAGCACTCCCACCCTGGCCTCAGGCGATTCCCAGCCTTTTGGCCGTCTTGACCGCACTCTCCACCGCTCTCCTGGCGTACTCGTTCACCCTGTCCAGCGCCTGCAGCCTGGTCATGCCCGGTCCGGAGATGCCGAGGGCCACCGGCTTCCCGTACTCCAGCGCCAGGTCCATCAGCTTCCTGGTGGTCTGCTGCATGATCACCTCGTCGTGCTCCGTCTCCCCCTCTATCACGGCCCCCAGCGTCACCACGGCGTCCACCTTTCCCTCCTCCAGCAGGCGCTTGACGGCCACCGGTATCTCCCAGACCCCCGGAACCAGCACCTCCCTCACCAGCTCGGCCCCCAGGAACTCCGCGTGTCTCTTGGCGAACTCCACCATGGGCCCCACCACGTCCCAAGAGAACTCGCTCGCCACCAGCCCCAGCTTCACCATCTCCTCACCTCCTTAAGGGGCCGACGTCCGGACCGCCTTCCCTCTGCCCGGTGCCGGCCCTTTTGGTCAGCTCTTCCGGCTTGAAGAGCAAGCGGTAGAGGTTGCGGGCATGCTCCCTGGCCCTCCTTTCCGCCAGCCTGGCCAGCTCCTCCTCGGAGGAGGCCTCGTCCTCAAAGACGAAGACCTCCAGGATGTGCTTGTTGGTGAGGAGCTGGGCCCAGATGAGGCCCAGGGAGGCCTCGTGGGCGCACTGCTTGTCTATGGGGGTGGGGCCTGGCATGCCGAAGGCCATGACGGCATCGCATCCCTCCTCCAGCAGGCGCTTGCACTCCACGGGCAGATCCTTGATGCCCGGCACCGTCCTCCTCTCGAACTTCACCTCGCACAGGTTCCTCAGCTCGTCCATGGCGGCCGAAGCCATGTCGTACCTGGCGAAGGTGGTATCCACTATCCCCACCTTACGCATGCTGCCTCCTCCACTCCCTGACCACCTCCTCCCCCTCCACCAGCACCAGCCCCCTCCCGTCCGCGTACTCCCTGGCCTTCTCCAGGCTGAGGGCCCGGTGGGTCTCCGCATCCAGCATCTCGCATATCACCGTGACGGGCACGATTCCCGCCATCTCCGCCAGGGTGACGGAGAGCTCGGTGTGGCCCCTCCTCTCCAGGAGGCTTGGGGCGGCGGGGAGGAGGGGAACGTGACCTGGGCTCCTGAAGTTCCTGCCGAACTCCTCCGGCGGGGAACCGTTGAGGATCCCCTCCCCCAGCCTGGCCAGCTCCCTTATGGTGAGGGCCCTGTCCCAGTCCGTGATCCCCGTCCTGGTCCTCCTGTGGTTGACGGAGAGGGAGAAGGCGGATCGCTCGTCGTAGGGAAGGTCGTGGGGAAGGACCTCCCCCAGGATCCGGAACCTGTCGGAGGCCGCCCGGTAGAGCTCGGTGAGGTAGGGGAGGCCCAGCTTCTGGGCTATCCGGTGGTGGAGGGCCACGCAGATCAGGCCCCCCGCCTCCCTCCTCAGCACCGCCACGTGGGAGGGCTGCACGAACTGGGCCCCCATGACCATGTCCACCTCGTTTTCCCTCTCCTCGGCATCGTACAGGAGGATGAACCTGCCCTCCGCCAGGGCCCTCAGGGCCTCCCTCACTCCCATCTCCCCACCTCCAGCTCCACCCTGTCCCCGTCCTTCAGACCCAGCAGGTCCCTCAGCCTCTCCTCCGCCACCACCTCCACCACCTCGGTGTGGGAGCTCCTGAGGGGAAGCACCAGCACGGCCTCCTTCCCCCTTATCCTCACCGGGAAGCACTTCACCTCCCCGAAGCTCCTCTCCTCGGTCCGGAAGCCCCTGAGCATCTTGCCGGGCAGCTCCCGGAGCAGCTCCCTGGCCTCCCTGGAGGAGCCGTTGAGCTTCACGTTGAGGGTTCCCGGATAGGGGGTGAAGCCCAGCTGCTCCCTGAACTGCCTGAGGTAGCCCTCCTGCCTGAGGTAGTAGCTCCCCTCCCCCAGCCCGCTCACCACCTCTCCCGTGAGCCTCATCAGTTCCTTCCTCCCCTCCAGCACCTCACCCAGCTCCAGATAGAGGGAGCGGAGGAAGACCCTTCCCCTCTCCGAAAGCCTCCTCCCCCTCCCCTCCGCCAGGCGCTCCACCCAGCCCCTTCCCTCCAGCTCCCTGAGCCAGCGGGAGAGGGTGGAGGCCGGCCTGCCCGTCCTACCGGAGAGCTCCTTCAGCGTCAGAGGGGCGGAACGACCCTCCGCCCTGGCCAGCTCCAGCAGGAGCCTCAGCTTCTCCATCTTACCACTTCTGGTTCTTTTTCCAAAAACGGTTAGAAGAAGTAGGAGAAACTATATATAAACTTTGCCCTTCCTAGAATCGACGTGCGCGTGGCCATCAACGGCTTCGGGCGCATAGGCAGGCTCTTCTACCGGAGCTCCCTCCGAAGGAGGAAGGGCTGGGAGGTGGTGGCGGTAAACGACCTCGCCGACGCCCCCACCCTCCTTCACCTCCTCAAGTATGACTCCACCTTCGGGAAGCTGGACGTGGAGGCGAGGGCGGAGGACGGCCAGCTGGTGGTGGGGGGGGAACGGATCAGGCTCCTCTCGGAGAGGGATCCCTCCAGGCTACCCTGGAGGGAGCTGGGGGTGGACCTGGTGATCGAGTCCACGGGGGCCTTCACGGACAGGGAGGGGGCCTCCAAGCACCTGGAGGCGGGGGCCAGGCGCGTCCTGATCACCGCCCCCGCCAAGGACCCCGACATCACCATCGTGCCCGGGGTGAACGATTCCCAGTACGACCCCTCCCGCCACCGCATCCTCTCGCTCGGCTCCTGCACCACCAACTGCCTCGCCCCCCTGCTGAAGGTGCTGGAGGAGAACTTCGGGGTGGAGAAGTGCCTGATGACCACCGTGCACGCCTACACCAACGATCAGAGGGTGCTTGACCTGGTTCACCGGGACCTGAGGAGGGCCAGGGCGGCGGCGGTCTCCATCATCCCCACCACCACCGGGGCGGCCAAGGCCATCTTCGAGGTGATACCCAGCATGAAGGGGAAGAGCCACGGCATAGCCTTCAGGGTGCCCGTTCCGGACGTATCGGTGGTGGATCTGGTGGCCCTCCTCAAGAGGGAGACCACGGCGGAGGAGGTGAACGCCGCCTTCAAGAGGGCGGCGGAGGGGAGCCTGAAGGGCATCCTGGCCTACACGGAGGAGCCGCTCGTCTCCTGCGACTTCATAGGCAACGACCACTCCTCCATCGTGGACGGTGCCCTGACCACCGTGGTAGGGGGAAACCTGGTGAAGGTGGTGGCCTGGTACGACAACGAGTGGGGTTACTCCTGCCGTCTGGTGGACATGACCAACCTCATCGCCGCCAGGGGCTGATGTCGCTTCCCACCCTCGATCAGGCGGAGGTAAGGGGCAAGACCGTCCTGCTAAGGGTGGACATCAACTCCCCCCTGGATCCCAAGACCGGGGAGATCCTGGAGGACTCCAGGCTTAGGGAGTGCGCCCCCACCATCAGGGAGCTGGCTGAGAAGGGGGCTAAGGTGGTGGTGCTGGCCCATCAGGGAAGGCCGGGGGAGGAGGATTTCGCCAGGTTGGAGAGGCATGCCGAGAGGCTTGGCCAGATCCTGGGCATGCCCGTCAGGTACGTGCCCGACGTCCTGGGTCCCGCCGCCAAGGAAGCCATCAGGGGGCTGAGGCCGGGAGAGGTCCTGCTGCTGGAGAACGTGAGGTTCTGCGCCGAGGAATCCCTCAGCGGCACCCCCGAGCAGATGGCCAGGACCTTCCTGGTCAGGGAGCTCTCCTCGCTGGCCGACGTATACGTGAACGATGCCTTCGGGGCCGCCCACCGGGCCCAGCCCTCCCTGGTGGGGTTCGGGGCGGTCCTCCCCACCTACGCCGGGAGGCTCATGGAGAGGGAGCTGAAGGGGCTGGAGAAGGCCAGGGAGCCGGACAGGCCCTGCCTCTACGTGCTGGGAGGGGGGAAGTCCAAGGACTCGCTGGCCATGATCGAGAACGTGCTCTCCAGGGGCATAGCCGACCTGGTCCTGACGGGCGGGCTGGTGGCGCAGCTCTTCCTCTCGGCCTCCGGGAGGCAGCTGGGGGGGCCCAACGAGCAGATCCTGAGGGAGAAGGGATTTGAGAGGGAAAGGGAGAGGGCCAGGAGGCTCCTCTCCTCCTACGGGGAGAGGATCAGGCTGCCGGTGGACCTGGCGGTGGAGAGGGAGGGAAGGAGGGAGGAGGTGGAGGTCTCCGCCCTCCCCGTGGAGTACCCCGTGAAGGACGTGGGGAGCAGGACCATTCGGGAGTACTGCGGGCTCATCCGGGGGGCCAGGACGGTGGTGGCCAACGGGCCGCTGGGGGTCTTCGAGCAGGAGGGCTTCGAGAAGGGAACGGTGGAGGTGCTGAGGGCCATGGCCGAATCGGAGGCCTACACCATCATAGGAGGGGGGCACCTGGTGGCCGCGGCCGAAAAGGCGGGGGTGCTTTCCAGGATCCGCCACGTGAGCACCGGAGGGGGGGCGTGCATAAGCTTCCTGGCCGGAGAGCCCATGCCCGTGGTGGAACTCCTGCGTAGGACCAAAACCTAGCTCCTCTTAACCCCACTCCTCCGGCCAGACGCCCAGCTCCCTGGCCGTCCTCCTCAGGTCCTCCCAGATCTCGTCCGCCAGCGGTATTCCCTCCCTCAGGTACTTCTCCCTCTTCCTGAACTCCGGTTCCCCCGGAACGAGGATCTCCTCAAAACCCTCCGCCTTCCTGGAGGACTTCACCTCCAGGATGAACTCCTCCGCCTCCCTGACGAACCTCTCCCTGTCGGTGAAGGCCCCGGGATCCAGCGCCGCCAGCAGGTCCCCCTTGTTGCAGAATCCCTCCACGGGCTCCAGCGTCCCCCTTATCCTCCTCCCCACCGCCGCGTTGACCATGGGCCCGGCCAGGAGCTCCAGCACGAAGGCCAGCCCGTAACCCTTGGGGCCCCCGAAGGGGCTCAGGGCCCCCTTGAGCCCCTCCTCCGGATCCGTGGTGGGCCTCCCCCACCTGTCCACCGCCCATCCCTCCGGTATCCTCTCCCCCTTCTTGGCGGCCTCCACCAGCTTCCCCCTGGCCGCCACGCTCATGGCCATGTCCAGCAGAACGGGTGGGCGGGTGGGAAGGGCGATGGCCAGGGCGTTGGTTCCCAGCACGGGCTCGCAGCCCCCCCAGGGATGCACGAGCGGATCGGTGGTGGTGGTCACCACCCCCACCATTCCCCTCCTGGCCGCCATCTCCGCGTAGTACCCCGCTATGCCGAAGTGGTTGGAGTTGAAGACCCCCACCACCCCCACCCCCACCTCCTCCGCCTTCCTCATCGCCAGCTCCATGGCCTTCTTGGTCACGTACTGTCCCAGCCCGTGCCCGCCGTCCACCAGGGCGGTGGCCGGGGTCTCCCTCACCACCCTCACCTTCACCCCCGTGAGGATGGTCCCCCTCCTCAGCCCCCTCAGGAGGTGGGGGAGCCTGAGGAGGCCGTGGGAATGGAAGCCCCTGAGGTCCCCCTCCAGCAGCACGTCCGCCACGGCCTCCGCCTCCTCCTCCCCCGCCCCGCAGCGGAGGAGGAGGGTGCGTATCACCTCCCTTTCCCTTTCCGCCGTCAGGATCATTCCTTCCTCCCCCCCGGATGATCCCTGAACCACTCCAGCGCCTCCCTGACGAACTCCTCCCCCTCCACCACCCTGAGCTCGAACTCGTTCCCCCTCTCCAGGTATCTCTCCGCCACCCGCTCGGGCTCGGCCTGCTCGGGCCTGAAGCCCTCCAGCTCGCGCTCGGAGAGGGGAACGGAAACGAGACCCGTCCTGTGGTGCATGGAGTAGGGGGCCCTCACGTCCCCCATGGGCTTCATCACCGAGGGATCGAAGAGCACCTTTCCCTTCCTCCTCTCCTTGTGGGCCACCTCGGAGGTGGTGAGGCCGGGCAGCTTCTCCGAAACCCTGGCCTCAAGGAAGCGGATGAGGTCGGAGAAGAAACTGAAGAAGTTCCTCTCCCTCCTTCCCCCCTGGAGCTCCAGCGGACGGTAGGCCTCGGGGAGGCTGCGGAGGCGGAGGCTGGTCCACAGCTGGAACCCCCTGGAGCCGCTGAACTTCAGCCTGGGCTCCAGGCCGAACTCCTCCATCACCCGGAAGGTGGTGGAGACCACCCTCCTCACGTCCCTCTCGGCCACTTCCTTCCCCGCGTCCAGGTCCAGCACGAACCAGTCGGGGCGATCGGAGCCCGCGGGGTGGATGTAGGGGATGAAGTCGATACCGTGCAGGTCCAGCCACCTCTGCAGCTCGGGGAGGCTGCGGATGGTGATGTACCTGTTCCCCAGCTTTCGCTGGAGCCAGGCCCTCCCCGTGAAGAGGCGAAAGACCGATACCCAGCGGTCCCTGCAGAACTCGAGGAGGGTGGGGGCCACCACCGGGTAGTACCTCTTGGCCCTGTACACCTTCAGGTATTCCTGGTTCAGCTCCCCCCTCACCTCCCTCCACCTCCGCTCGAAGTACTCCCTTCCCCTATCCGTCAGGGCGTAGCCTCCCTCCCTCTCCTCCACCAGTCCCTCCCCCACCAGCTCCCCCAGGAGCCTCCCCACCTCCTCCCCCGAGAACTCCCTTCCCGCGTCCCTGCTCACCTTCTCCCTTATGTGCTCCAGATCCACCAGCTTTCCCTTCGGCTTTATGGCCAGCGTCATCAGAACGTGGTCCCTTGGCTCCGCCATGGCCTCAGAGCTCCGAGAGCTTCTTCCCCAGTACCTTTTCCGCGCAGCCCTGGCAGAGGAACCTGGCCCTGGCCTCCCCCGGAACCACCACCTTGAGGTAGCCCACCTCGTAGCTCATGAGCTGGATCTGCTTCCCGCAGGACCTGCACTTGGGGCCCTTGGCTCGCATCTCCCCTTTTCCACTCCTCGGGAGAGATAAACCTATATCCCGCCCCTAAAACCGCTTGAAAAGCCGGGCCGGTCTTGGAATGGTGCAAGCCCCCGCGGTTTCAGACCCTCACGGGAATAATCGCCGGTGGAATGGCTCGCTAGGCCGACTGGGCAGCGGCCATCCTCTGGACCGGTGGATCCTGCCGCCATACCTGCACGGAACACCAAGGGTGTTGAAGTGGCGGGGCCTGGGCCCCTCTTCCATTCTTTTTTCCTTTCCCTCCGAAGGAGAGGGATGCTCCCCCTCCTCAGACCCCCGCAAGGGGTGGACCTCCGCAGGCTCATGGAGATCCAGAGGAAAATCGCCTCCCGGGTCTCCACCAGGGACGAGTGGGAGAAACTCGAGACCATCGCGGGACTGGACCTGGCCTACGCGGGCAAGGACCGGGGCTTCTCCGCCTGCGTGCTGCTGGAGCTGCGGACGCTGGAGGTGCTGGAGGAGAGGGTGAAGAAGGTCAGGATAAGGTTCCCCTACCTTCCCACCTTCCTGGCCTTCAGGGAGGTGGAGGGAATGCTGGAGGTGGCCAGGGAGGTGGAGGCCGACGTGTACATGGTGGACGGGCACGGGGTGGCCCACCCCAGGAGGGCTGGTCTGGCCTCCCACCTGGGGGTGGTGCTGAACAGGCCGAGCCTGGGGGTGGCCAAGTCCAGGCTCTGCGGGGAGGGGGAGGAGCCGCCGGCGGAGAGGGGTGGATACTCCCTCCTCCGTGAAGGGGGGGAGGTGATAGGGGCGGCGGTCAGGACGAGGACGGGGGCCGGGCCGGTTTACGTGAGCGTGGGGCACAGGCTTTCCCTGCCCACGGCCATAGAGCTCACGCTCCGCACCTCCCGCTTCAGGATCCCCGAGCCCCTCCGCCTGGCCCACGCCCTGGCCACTGGAAGGACTAAATAAAGACGGTCCCTTTTCCTCTGGATGGGGTGAGGGTGATCTCCCCCTCCCACCTGCACGCCGGGAACCTGGACCTGGACGGTGGACTGGGGAGGAGGTACGGCACGGTGGGCTTCACCCTGGAGGAGCCCAGGCTGGAGGTGAGGGCGGAGGAGGATGAGGGGGTCTCCTCCAACCTTCCGGAGGCGGAGAGGGTGGCCTCCCTCCTGGTCAGGCGATGGGGGACGGGGGGGATCAGGCTGCAGGTGCGGAGCGGGATCATCCCCTACTCCGGGATGGGATACCACACCACCCTCGCCCTGTCCGTGGGGATGGCCCTCTCCGAGCTCTACGGGCTGGGGAAGAGCCTGGAGGAGGTGGCCCTCACGGTCAAAAGGGGCCTCCTCACGGCCCTGGGCCTCTACGCCTGCAAGGTGGGGGGCTTCCTGGTGGAGGGAGGATTCAGGCTGGGGAGGGAAGACAGGATGGTTCCCCCCCTCCTCTTCAGGTTCGAGCTGCCCGGGGAGTGGAGGTTCGTGGTAGTCGTCCCCAGGGAGCCCCTTCCGGCGATAGCCAGGAAAAGGGAGGGGAAAGAGGACAGGATCCTCGGGGAGGTGGGAATGGGGAAGGGAGTCTCGGAGGACCTTTGCAGGCTCGTCCTCCTGCGCCTCCTTCCCGCCCTGGTCGAGCGGGAGCTGGAGGAGTTCGGAAGGGCCCTGACGGAGTTCAACCGGAGGCTCGGGGAGGTGTGGGGCAGGTACCAGGCAGGGACGTACTGCTCCCCGGTGGTGGAGGAGGGAATAAGGAGGATGGAGGAGAAGGCCTCCTGCGCCTGCCAGTCCTCCTGGGGCCCCGCCTTCTACGGGATCGTGGAGGGAAGGAAGAGGGCGGAGGAGCTGGCCGGGGAGATGCGCTCCTTCCTGGAGGAGAGGGGGGGAGGGGAGGTATACCTCACCAGGGGAAGGAACCGGGGAATGGAGGTGAGGGGATGAAGGTGGCGGGAACGGACGCTGGGATCAAGACCTACGATCTATTCGGGTTCGACGATCAGACGGGAGAGATCTTCCTGGACGAGTCCATCCCCAGGGAGGAGATAAGCAGGGAGCCCGGGCTGGTGATAGAGAGGTTCAGGGAGGTGGGGAGGGAGGTGGGGGGAATAAAGGCCATCGTGGCCTCCTCGGGCTACGGGATGCCCCTGAAGGAGGCCCGCGCGGCCACGGATGCGGACATCGCCCTGGCCACCTTCTTCACCCCTGCCGATGAAAGGAGGGGACTGAAAATCGTGGGGCTCCGCAGGCTCATGCTCCTGATGAGGGAGGCCACCGACCTCCCCTTCTACTTCACCCCCGGGGTGATCCACCTGCCCACCGTCCCCGAGCACCGGAAGGCCAACCGAATAGATCTGGGGACCTCCGACAAGGTCTACACCGCCGCCCTGGCCATCAAGGACCAGGCGGAGAGGAAAGGGAAGGGATATGGGGAGACCAGCCTGATAGCGGTGGAGGTGGGCTTCAGCTACACCTCCGCGCTGGCCGTGAAGGGGGGGAAGATCGTGGATGCCATGGCGGGGACCTCGGGCTTCCCCGGATACTCGGGAATGGGCTTCATGGACGCGGAGCTCTGCTATGCCCTCTCTCACCTGGAGGGGGAGCTGTCCAAGGCCCGCCTCTTCACGGGAGGCTGCGCCCACGTTTCGGGGAGGGAGCCCTCCCGCACGGAGCCCGAGGAGTTCGTGGAGGGGGGAGGGCCCGGCTACGAGCTCATGGTGGAGGCGGTGGTGAAGGACGTGGCCTCCCTCCTTCCCTCCGTGAGGCCGGCGGAGGTGCTCCTGAGCGGCAGGTTCTCCAGGATCCCGCGCTTCTTCGCGGAGGTCAAGGGGAGGCTGGAGGAATTCTTTTCCTCCCTCTCGCTGGAGGTGGAGGTCAGGAAGCTGGGCCACCGGGGAAAGGCCAAGGAGGCGGCGGAGGGGGCCGCCGTGCTGGCCAGCGGCATAGCGGGGGGAAGATACCGGGAGCTGGTGGAGGTCATGAGGCTGAGGGAGAGCCGCGGGCACGTCTTCGAGCACCTTTATCCCCCGGAGCTGAGGGACAGGCTGCTGGAGAGGTTCGGGCACCTGTGAAGGGGCGGCGGGCGCGCCTGAGGTGGACGCCTTCCCCCCTTCACCGTTGACCGGCCCCTGAGGCTCCGTCCCGCTTTCCGCAAGCGCCGTGCGTCCTGCCTACCCTTGCTGACTTCCGCCCCTGGGGGATTCAGCAGGTAAGGGAGGTTCTCCCCGACCCTCCGGCCGGGGCCCCTCCGCCGCCGACCCTGCGGGGCGGGACCTCCACGCCCGGAGCCGGGCGGTGCGGGGTTCCAGCGCCGCCCTCCGGCTTCGGCCCGGCGTATAGCGGGTTTCCGGTACAGGGGACCGCTAGCCCCCCGCCTAGCCCGCCGCCGTCCTTCCGTACTCCTCACCGGAAAAAAAGGTTCCGGTCAGAAGAGGGAGGGGAAGAGGTTCACCAGCAGGACGAGGAGGAGGAACAGGGAGAGGGAATTGGAGAGCTGCCTGGCCCTCCTCCTCGACATCCTCAGCTCCAGCAGGCTCCTGAACATGTAGCCCCCGTCCAGCGGGATGAGGGGGAGGAGGTTGAACATGCCTATGCCCAGGTTGAGGACGAAGAGCCACTTGAGGAGGTCCACCGCAGGCCAGGGGATCGGGGAGCGGTAGAAGACGGGACGGAGGAGGACGTAGGGGGGGAGGAGGGGCCTGCCCAGCAACTCGTTGACCATCAGCCCGAGCGCGGAAGGGGGGCTCAGGAGCCTGGAGCGGGGAACCGAGGAGACCGGCCATATCCCCAGGCTGCCCCTGTTGTCCAGGTTGTCCGCCGTCAGCAGGAAGACCCCCTCCTCCGTCTCCAGGACCACGTTTTCCCCCGGCCTCAGGTTCTCCACCTCCCTGACGTAATCCTCCCAGGTCCGGAGGGGATGGCCGTTGAGGGAGAGGAGCCTGGTTCCCAGCCTCAGGTTCTCGGAGGGACCGTTCTCCCTCACCCCCCACACGTACACCCCCGGGCGGGGGGAGAGGAGGAGGATGAGGAAGAGGAAGACCAGCAGGCCCACCAGCACGTTGGAGAAGGAGCCAGCGGCGAAGACGCGCAGGCGCTCCCTCACGGGGGAGGCGTTGAGCCTACGCTCGTCGGGCTCCACGAAGGCCCCGGGGAGGGCCACGAAGAGCAGGAGGCCCATGGACTTGGCGGGGAGCCCCTGGGCCCTCAGGAGGAAGCCGTGGGAGAGCTCGTGGACCAGAAGGACCACCGCCACCGAGACCAGCCACCAGTACACGGTGAGGCCCGGGATGACTCCCGGAAGCACGAAGCTGGCCCCCCCGAGGACGGTTCCGGGCCTGCGCAGGATGAGGTAGGCGTTGAGGAGGAGGCTGAAGAGGACGAAGAACATGAGGAGGATCCCCACCCAGACCCCCACCTCCCCGAACCTCAGCCACCACCTCCTGTGCCTGCGGGCGGTCCGGTCGATGAACCTGAGCCCCCTACCGGTCCTCCACAGGAGCATGCCACCCTCCAGCGAGAAGCCGTACCTCTTCAGGTTCCATTCCCGGTAGAGGAGGAGGAAGATCGCCCACCAGAGTCCCAGCCCCAGCAGGAAGAGAAGGAAGTGGGACGGAAGCTCCATTCTCTCGTTTTCCCCCGCCAGGGGTATAAGCCGCTCTCCCGGGGGCCGGGAACCTCTAATATCCCTCCTTCCCAGGAGGGTGGAATGTACGTCCTGCTGACCACCGTGGACCGAAGGAAAAAGGCCGAGGAGCTGGCGAGGAAGGTGGTGGAGGAGAGGCTGGCCGCCTGCGTGACCCTGATCCCGGGGGCCACCTCCCTCTACCGCTGGAAGGGGAAGATGGAGAGGGCGGGGGAGCTCGTGCTCCTCATGAAGACCCTGAGGCCCAGGGAGCTGATGAGGCGCCTGAAGGAGCTCCACCCGTACGAGGTTCCCGAGCTCCTGGTCCTCAGGGCAGGGGAGGTCTCCGAGGAGTACCTGCGGTGGGCCAGGGAAGAAACAGGATGAGGGAATCGCGCATCGACCGGAGGGAGGTGATCTATCCCCCGGAGAGGTGGGGGCTCCTCCGCAGGCTCAGGGAGAGGGCCCTGGAGGTGATGGGGGCCCTGAGGAGGAGGGGGCTGGAGGCCCTGGCCTACGGAAGCCTGGCCAGGGGGGACGTGGACGAGGGGAGCGACGTGGACCTCCTCCTCCCCCACCCCCTCCCCTCCTACCTGGTGGAGACCGCCCTGCAGGAGGCGGGCCTTCCCCCCGAGCGCAGGGAGCTGGTGATGGCCACCCCCTGGCAGCTTCCCAAGGCCCATCTTTACCTGGACGAAAGGACGGTGGTGACCCTTCCCCTCCTCCACCCCAGGCCCCTGGAGCTGGAGTTCTACCGGTTCGGGGGGTTGCTGGGGGAGGAGGGGCTGAGGAGGGGGGAAAGGGTTCCCGGGGTGGACAAGAGGCTCATGCTCATCGAGCCCACCCCCTCGGGACACGTGGAGGAGTCCGTGAGGGGAAGGGAGGGGGAGGTGGCCTGGAGGCTGGGGGTGAGCCCGGACATCGTGAGGGAAAGGGTGCAGGTGCTGACCAGGAGGAAGGAGGAGGGCCACACCGGCCTCTTCCTGAAGAGGGAGCTCTCCCCCGGGGAGAGTTTTGAGAAGGTGCTGGCCTCCCTGCTGCGCTCCCGTCCCCTCCTGAGGCTCAGGCTAGGGAAGCCTCCCTGAGGCGGGAGATCACGAAGTCCCTCTCCATGGCGCAGAGGAAGTTCCCCACCCTGGGTCCCTCCTCCCTCCCCAGGAAAACCAGGTAGATGGCCCGGAAGAGCTCGGGGGGCTCCAGCCCCTCCCCCCTGGCCACCTCGTAGACCAGGTTATGGAGGGAGAGGGGATCGAGGTCCCTCTCCGCCAGCCTGGAGGCAAGCCTGGAGAGGCCCCTCCTCTGCCCCTCCGTGAGCCTATCCCCGATTCCCTCCGGCAGGGAATCGAGGACCCTGAACCTCATCCATTCGGGGGCGTAGTCCCTCACCCAGTTCCTCGCCCTCCTCAGCCTCCCCCTGGCCCTCCCGAGGTCCTCCTCCGTGGGCTGGATCAGGAAGCCCCTCTCCCTCAGGATCTCCATTCCCCTTTCCTCCCTTTCCCCGATCACCTGAACGAGCACCGCCGCGAACCGGAAGGGGACCCGCTGGGGCCTCCTCTCCGGCACCCCGTCCACCTGGGAGAGCTCGTAGATCCTGGCCTTCTGCTCCTCCCGCTTCCCCTTTTCCCTCCCCGAGAAGTATAGCTCCTCCACCGCGTCGTACTCGTCGTACAGGTCCAGCAGGGGGAGACCGGGATCGAAGGACTTGCTCTTCATGGCCTTGCTCCTGAAGATGAAGTACCTCAGCAGCTCGGGCTCCGCTATGGAGAGCCACTGGGAGAGGGTGAAGACCACCCCCCTGGAGGAGGACATGCGCTTCCCCCTCAGGCTGACCCACTCGTAGGGAATGGGATGGGGGGCCTCCCCCCCGAAGACCCTCTCCACGATCAGCCTCCCCGTCTCGTAGCTCCCCCCCTTCACGGCGTGATCCTTCCCGAAGGGCTCGCAGGTCACCCCCAGCAGCTTCCACCTGGCCGGCCACTCCACCCTCCAGGTGAGCTTCCCCTCCCCCCTGGTGTAGTCCGCCTTTCCCTCGTGCCCGCACCCCTGCACGTAGTCGCAGCCCTCGCACACGTACTTCACGTAGGGACCGGACCAGTCGTAGGCCCTGGTGGTGGAGATCCTCCCGCAGTTCTCGCAGAGGGGATCGTAGGGGAGCCAGTCCTCGGGGAGGGGGCGGTCCCGGTACCTGTTGAGGATCTCCCTTATCTCCCGCGCCCTCTCCAGGGAGAGCCTTATGAGGTGGGCCATCCTGCCGCTCCTGTAGACCTGGCTCCCGAAGAAGACCGTGAGCCTCAGGCCGAACTCCTTGAGGGAGGAGAGGAAGTCCCTTGAGAAGTAATCCACGAAGTTCTGGAAGCCAGGCTCGGGGGAGGGGAGGTTGGCGTAGGGCATGCCGAGGTACTGCCGGTAGGAGGGGGGAAGGGGCCAGGGAACCCTGCGGAGGGGATCGAAGTCGTCGGCGTACCAGATGGCCTCCGCCTCTCCCCCCCTCTCCTCCACCGCCCTCCTCACCCCGTCGGCGATGAAGACATCGTGGGAGTGACCTATGTGGATGTGGCCGGAGATGGAGATGCCGCTGGCTATGACGTGCCTCCCGCCCCTCCTCAGGAGCTCCTCCGCCACCTCGTCCACCCAGTGCATCGAAGATTTTATCCGGTCCCTTCCTAAAATCTACCGTGCCCGGACCGGCCAGCAGAATGAAAAGCATTCCTCCCTCCAGCACCTTCAGGGTCCTCTCCCTGGCCAAGAGGCTGGAGAGGGAGGGGAGGAGGATCCTGCACCTGGAGGTGGGGGAGCCCGACTTCGACACCCCGGAGCACGTGAAGAGGGCGGCCTGGGAGGCCCTGCAGAGGGGGATGACCAAGTACACCCCCTCCGAGGGCCTGCCCGAGCTCAGGGATGCGGTGGCGGAGAGGGTGGGGGCGGGGAGGGAGAACGTGCTGATCACCCCGGGGGCCAAGCACGCCATCTTCTGCGCCATGGCGGCCGTCCTGGATCCGGGGGACGAGGTGATCCTTCCCTCCCCCTGCTGGACCTACGACGGAATCGTGCTGAGCGCGGGGGGGAGGCCCGTCTTCCTGGAGACCAGGATGGAGGAGGGCTTCAGGGTGGATCCGGGGAGGCTGGAGGAGAGCCTGACCCCCAGGACCAGGCTCATCGTCCTCAACTCCCCCTCCAACCCCACGGGGGCCGTGCAGAGGAGGGAGGACCTGAGGGCCATCCTGGAGCTGGCCAGGGAGAGGGACATCTGGATCCTCACCGACGAGATCTACGACCGCCTGGTGTACGAGGGGGAGAGCCCCAGCCTCCTCTCCCTCTCCGGCTCCCTGGAGGGCATCATCTACATCAACGGCTTCTCCAAGACCTACGCCATGACGGGCTGGAGGCTGGGGTACGCCGTGGCCCCCAGGGAGCTGGTGGAGGAGATGAACAAGATCCAGCAGGCCTCCGTCTCCTGCGTCCCCGGCTTCGTGCAGGTGGCGGGCCTGGAGGCCCTGAGGGGGCCCCAGGACTTCGTGGAGAGGATGAGGGAGGAATTCAGGCGGAGGAGGGACTTCTTCCTCAAAGGGCTTTCCTCCCTGGGTCTCAGGTGCCTCCCGCCCCAGGGCGCCTTCTACGCCTTTCCCCGCCTGCCCCAGGGCTGGACGGACTCCACCCTCTTCTGCGAGCTCCTGCTCAGGGAGGAGGGAATAGCCTCCGTCCCGGGGGCCGGCTTCGGCCCCTTCGGGGAGGGGCACGTCAGATTCAGCTTCGCCTGCTCCCTGGCCGTCCTGGAGGAAACCCTGAACAGGCTCAGGGCCTTTCTGGAGGCTCATACCTGAGGGAGAGGAGCTCCCTGATCCGCCTGGCCCTGACCTCCCCTATTCCCTCCACCCTTTTGAGCTCGCGCTCGGAGGCCCTCATCACCGCCTCCACCGTTCCGAAGTGCCTCAGGAGCCTGTCCGCCAGGACGGAAGAAACTCCGGGCAGCCCCTCCACCACGAACCTCTGCTGGAGGAAGAGGGGCCACCCCTCCCGCTTCGTCCTGAGGGGGGGAAGCCTCCTCCTCTCCTCCCCCTCCCTCCTGGCCAGCAGCCAGAGGAGGGAGGCGGTCTGGGAACCGTCCCTGGTCCTGAGCACCGGCACCCCCAGGTCCATCACCAGGTGTAGGAGGGCCCCCAGGACGGCATGGGGGTGGAGGCCCAGCTCCTCCGGATCCTCCCTTCCCTCCAGGACCAGCAGGGGCTTCTCGTACCTCTCCCTGAGCCTCGCCGCCTGATCCCTGAGCCTGCCGTCCACCAGCGACCTCACGAAGTCCCTCACGGACTTCCTCTCCACCGCCACCCTCTCGCTTATCACGAAGTCCCCCACCTCCAGCCTCGCCCCCTCCACCTCCACCCCCCTCTCCCTGAGCCCCCTCTCCACCTCCCCTCCCAGCTCCTGCCAGTCCGCCAGGATCCTCAGCCTTCTCCGAAGAACCTCTCCAGTCTCTCCCGTACCTCTCCCTCCCCCACCTTCTCCATCCTCTCCCTTATCCAGCTGGGAAGGCTCCTCCTCACGAAGGGGGAGGCCACCCTCTCGTCCAGGAAGAGGATGGCCGCCCTGTCCTGAAGCAGCCTGTGGGCCCTCCCGGCCGCCTGGGCCAGCCTGCGGTGGGCGGGGAGGTAGTAGCCGTACTCCTTTCCCTTCCCCGGGAACTGCCTCTCCCAGTACTCCACCACCCTTTCCAGGCGCTGGCTGGGAGGGGCGTAGGGTATGCCCACCACCGCCACCGAGTCCATCTGGTGACCGGGGAAGTCTCCCCCCTCCGCATTCCTTCCCCCCATCACCCCGAGGAGGACCGCCCCTCCCCTCTCCGCCCAGGACTTGAACTCCCTGATCCTGCGCTCGTTCTCCTCGGAGGAGCTCTCCCTCTCCTCCACCAGGAGGGGACGGCGCAGGACCTTCCTGAGCCCCACCTCCAGCCCCTCCAGCACCTCGTAGCTGGCGGCGAAGATCCCCACGTTGCCGGGGGTGGCGGCCTCCACCTCGGCCAGGATCCTCACCATCTTCTTGTACATCTCCGGCCCCCTGCTCGTCTCCTTGGTGGTCACCCCCCTCACCACCAGCGCCAGCACGTGCTCCGGGGGGAAGGGGGAGGAACAGCGGAGCCTGAGGGGGGAAGGGAGGCCCACCACGTCCGCGTAGGCCTCCAGCGGGGAGAGGGTTCCGGAGACGCAGAAGACCGCCGCGGCCTCCCTCCACAGGGGAAGGGTGAGGAACCTGGGATCGAGGGCCTGAACCTCCACCGCCGGCACCCCTCCCTGCACCGAGACCACCCTCATGAAATCCTCCCTCCCCCTGGTCTCCTCCAGCCAGAGGAGGAACCTGCCCGCCGCCCGCAGGTGGGAGCGGGGAATCCTCCCCTCCCTCATCCTGAGGAGGAGGAGCTCCTCCCCCGCCCTCAGGAGATGCTCCCCCGCCTCCCCCACCCTCCCCAGCCTCTCCTCCAGCTCCCCCTCCAGCTCCCCCTCCCCCAGCACCCTCTCCTCACCCTCGGCCAGCCCACCGGCCAGCCGCTCCACCGCCTCCCGCACCTCGGAGCAAAGCTCCTCCGCCAGGCGGTCCCCCAGCTCCCTCCCCTCCCTCTCCGCCCTGGAAAGGGAGGTGAGGGTCATCCGCTCGCTGGCCAGCTCCACCGCCAGCTCGGGAAGGTTGTGGGCCTCGTCGAAGACCAGCGCCAGGGAGGGAAGGTCCGCGCCCAGCCCCTTCAGGAAGGAGGGGCGGATGGAGGGATCGAGGAGGTAGAGGTAGCTGCAGGCCACCACCTTCATCCCTGGCATCAGGCGCCTGGAAACCTCGTAGGGGCAGACCCCCTCCTCCCTGCACCTCCTCAGGAGCTCCCCCGCCCTCACCCTCCTTCCCCAGAACTCCCCGACCAGCTCCCACCCCGGCCTGAAGAACTCGCACCTCCCCTCCCTCCTCAGGAGGGAGCAGAGGTGGGCGGCCTCCGCCGCCCCCGAGGCGTGCTCCCTCAGGACGGGATGGAGGCACATCTCCCTCCTCCCCCTCACGGACATGCCGGGAACGTCGAGGCGGGGGGAGAGGGCCTCCAGCTCCTCCACCACCCGGTCCAGCTGGGCGTGCGTCCTCGAGCAGTACACCACCTTCTTACCCTCCAGCTCGGGGGAGGAGAGGAGTCCGCAGAGGAGGGCCACCGTTTTCCCCATGCCGGTGGGGCCCTCCGCCACCAGGGCCACGGACTCCCTCAGGGCTCTATCGACGTAGGCCATGAGCTCCAGCTGGGGCCTCCTCACCTCCGGGTAGGGGAAGATCTCCAGCCCGCGGGGCCTCACAGGGCCAGGTTGTAGACCAGGATCCATAGAAGCAGCCAGCAGGCGAGGAAGGACCAGAAGCCGAGCCTGAGGGCCTGCACGAGGGACCAGCCCCCGGGGAACTGGGAGGGGGGAAGCCTCAGGAGAAGGGGGGCCAGCCTGTAGGCCAGGAGGAAGAGGAGGAGGAAGAGGAGGAGGGCGGGAAGGGGGGAGCCCAGCCCTGCGGAAAGGAGGCCCGAGCCCGCCCCCGCCAGGGCCCCGAAGAGCATGAAGGGCAGGGAAGCCTTGCTCTTGAACTCCATCTCCACCTCTGGCTAAGGTGGAGTAAAAAGGTTCCATCCGGCCTCCACCAGCACCAGCTCCTCGAAGGGGAACCGGAGCCTGGCCAAGATCCTCGCCTCTAGCCCTCCCTCCTCCAGCCTCCTCAGGCTTTCCTCCACCCCCGAGAGGGAGGACTGGACGAAGAGGGCCCTCCCTCCGGGGGAGAGGTGGAGAGGGAGCCCGGAGAGGAAGGGATCGAGCACCCTCCTGCCGTTCCTCCCCCCGCTCCAGCGCGGATCCTCTTCCCCCTCCTCCGGAAGGTAAGGGGGATTGAAGAGGATCAGGTCGAAGGTGGAGGGGCCCACGGGGGAGAAGAGCTCCCCCCTCCTCAGCTCCACCCTTTTCCCCACCCCGTGCCTCCAGGCGTTCAGCCAGGCGCAGCGGAGGGCCACCTCGCTCACGTCGGTGGCCACCACCCTTCCTCCCTGCTCCGCCGCCAGCACGGCCAGCATCCCGCACCCCGTCCCCAGCTCCAGCACCCTTTCCCCCTCCCTCACCCTGAGGTGATCGGCCAGCAGGAAGGTGTCCTCGGCGGGCTCGTAAACCCCCGGGAGGACCAGGAATTCCCTCCCCCGGTAAAAGGCCTTCATCCTGAAGGGAGGACGTGGGAGGGGATAAGGCTAGAGGATGAGCCTGGCGGAGAGGATCAGGCTGGACATCCCCAGCACGTCGCACAGGGAGGTCATGAGGGGTCCCGTCACGTTGTCGGGGTTCAGGCCCCTGGCGAAGGAGAAGAGGGTGAGGAGGGTGGAGGAGAGGATCACGGTGGGGGTGAGGAGGAGGCCGCTCACCAGCATCACCAGGGCATACCTCGCCGAACCCCCCGCCAGCAGGAGGTACAGCAGGAAGAAGAGGGAGGTGGCCGTGTACATGCTCAGGCTGGAGAGGGAGAGGGCCTTCATGTTGAAGTAGAGCTCCCTCCTCTCCCCCCTGGCTATGGTTCCCAGGTGGAGGGCCGTGCTCAGCCTTGCCCCCAGGATGGATCCCACGTTCCCCGCTATGTCGTTGATGACGGGCACCAGGACGAGGAGGAAGGAATAAGTGGTGAGGAAGCCCAGGTTGGACTCCGCCAGCAGGCCGGAGAAGGTGGAGACGAGGGCGCACGCCACCAGGATGAGGTAGCTCTCCGCCACCGTCCTCCAGAAGCGCATCCCCTCACCCCCACCAGAGGACCGCCAGGTAGATACAGAAGACGGTGATGATGTCCCCGGCGGTGGTCATCACGGGTCCCGTCACCGTGTCCGGATCCCACCCTCCCCTGAAGGCCTGGAAGGCCACCAGGACGGTCAGCAGGGTTATGAGCAACCCCGAGAGCAACCCCGAGACCGTCGCTATCCAGAGGAGGGAAAGGAGGTGGAAGGAAAGGCCCAGGGAGCCCCTGATCAGGAAGGAAATGAGAACTGCGGTGACGGAGCCCACCACGCTCAGGAAGAGGGAGGCCAGGACGTTCCCCACCAGCTCCCAGCTCCTGGAGAAGCGGGGTTTCAGGGTACCCAGGTGGAGGGCGGTTCCCAGCCTGGAGCCCAGGGCGCACCCTATGTTCCCCCTCAGATCCACGAGCGGTGGCACCACGGTTAGGAGGCCTGGAAGGACGCTGAACTTCTCCTTCATCCCCTCCAGCACCGAGCCCGCCCCGAAATCGGCCAGGGCGCAAAAGAGCAGGACCGTAAGGCTCTGGAACAGCAGCATTTTCAGGGTCTTTTCCATCCTCCACCCGAAAACTCCTACCATCCTTTCCTTAAAGGTTGAATCCAGCGCTCGGAGGTCATCCGATAAGTTAAAAAGGGAGCAGGAGGGGAGAAAAACGGGATAAAAATGAAGGTAGGAAAGGAACTGATAGGACCGGCGGCCTTCTACATAGGACTGCTGATAGCGGTGGTGGCAGCGGCTGCCGTGGAGCCCTCCGGCAAGCTCTACGGGGTGCTGGCGGTGCTGGGAATCATCGTGGCCCTCCTCAACATCACGGCGGAGGAGGTCAACATGTTCATGATAAGCTCCATAGCCTTCATCGTCTCCGCCCTTGGCATGCGGCAGCTGATCGAGGCCAGCGGGGTGCATCTGGCCAGCGAGCTCACCAACCTGGCGGCGAACATCACGGTCCTGCTGGGGGCCGGAGTGATCATCATAGCCCTCAAGGCCATCTACAAGCTGGCAAAGAGCAAGTAAATCTCAGTCTCCACTCCTACCTTTTATTTTTTGAAGCCCAGTCCTTCGCCTAGACGAGAAAAGGAGCCCCGGGCGGGAATTGAACCCGCGACCTCGCGCTTACCAAGCGCGCGCTCTGACCGACTGAGCTACCGGGGCCATCTTACCTCCTCCGCCCGGCTAAAAAAGCCACACGTGAACCCGGACCACCTTCCCCAGCGCCCCGAGACCCCCGAACGACCGTTCCTTCCGGCCCCGTCCGACCAAGCCTTAAGTAAGGGGAGGAACGAGTGTGCTAGGGGGAACCGATGAAGGAGCCGAAGGAGCCCAGGGTGGTGAACCTGGAGGAGAAGGATCTCCCGGAGGTCATGGAGATAGGATACAAGTGCTTCCCCGATCCCTATCCCCTTCCCCTGCTGGAGCAGCTTTACAGGAGCGATCCCTCCGGCTTCCTGGGCGTCAAGATAGGCGGAAAGCTGGTGGGGTACCTGATCTGCACCATGAGATGGGGGGGAGTGGGGCACATCCTTTCCATAGCCGTGGACCCCCAGTACCGCAGGAGGGGAATAGGAAGGGCCCTCATCCTGAAGGCCCTGGAAAGGCTGAGGGGAAGGGGGGCCACCGCCGTGAGGCTGGAGGCCAGGAAGAGCAACACGGGCGCCAGGGCCTTCTACGCCTCCCTGGGCTTCAGGGAAGAGAGGGAGCTCCCCCACTACTATGAGGACGGGGAGACCGCCGTGCTCATGTGGTATACCTTCTCCACATGAGCTAGCGTCCGCCCTCCAGGTCCTTGAGCGTGAGCACGCGCAAACCGGGGGGAACCCTCTCCACCCTCGACTGGATTCCCACCAGGTTCCTCACCCCTCGCCCGGCGGCCAGCTCCGCCATCTCCTGCGTGATGATGCCGTCCAGGACCACGGTGTGCACCCCCTCCACCTGCTGAAGCCTCTCCTTCAGCTCCCTCACCGGCACCTCCTCGAGCCTCTCCAGGGCCTGGTTGAGCAGCTGCGCCTTCAGCGATCCCTGCATCCCCTCCAGCAGCTCCTTTAGCCTTGAGAGCTCCGCCCTCCCCTCCTGCGGTCTCCGCCTGAGCTCCTCCACCGGCACCTTGTTCTTCAGCGCCTTCAGCACTTCCTTCCTCGTCAGCTCCTCCACGCTCTTACCGTTGGGGGGTCTGGCCACGTAGTCTATCTTCACCAGCTGCATCAGCTCCTTCAGGATCAGGTCCCCTCCCCTGTCGCTGTCCAGGAAGGCCGTGACCGTTTTGTTCTTGCAGAGGTCCACGATGGCCTTCGGAACGTTCGTCCCCTCCACCGCCACGGCGTTGCGGATGCCTGCCCTGAGGAGGTTGAGGACGTCGGCCCTCCCCTCCACCAGGATGATGGCGTCCGAGTCCAGCACCCCTGGTCCGGCGGGGAGGCCCTGGTACTCAATGAGCTCGCTGGCCCTCAGGTTCTCCTTGACCTGCTCGGAGAGCTCCTGGCTCTCGGGGGCCTCCAGCTCCAGCTGGGAGAGGAGCTCCTTGGCCCTCTCCACGATGTACTTGCGCTTGCCCTCCCTGACATCCTCGATCTTCTCCGTCCTTATCTTCGCCTCGCAGGGTCCCACCCTGTCCACCGTCTCCAGCGCGGCCGCTATGATGGCCGTCTCCACCTTGTCCAGGCTGGAGGGAATCAGGATGGTGCCCGTGGACTTCCCCTGGCTGGTCGTCAGCTCCACCTTGATCCTGCCTATCCTGCCGGACTTCAGCAGCTCCCTGAGGTCCAGGTCCTCTCCCAGCAGCCCCTCCACCTGCCCGAAGATGGCTCCCACTACATCGGGGCGCTCCACCACCCCGTTGGCCTCTATCCGGGCGTGGATGAGGTACTTTACTGCTCCGAACTCCTCCTTCATGTTCTCACCCTCCTTCCTAACCGCCTCTTCCCTTACCAGCTCCTTGAGCGGTTTTTCCCTCAATCGCTCACCAGAAGGTTTGATTGGTTCCTTCCGGAGCCTCCTGCTTCAAGGACGGTACCGGCCGGAGCCGACACCGCCTCCACAGGACGGGCTCAGCCCGCTTCTTCTATTCCCTCCCCTTATAAATACTTCACTACCCTCTGTCCAGCCCGAACAGGCAGACGCTCACCACGCTCATGGGGGGAAAGCCTCCCAGGTTGTGGGTGAGGCCCAGCCGGGGGTCCCTGAGCTGCCTGGGCCCAGCCTTCCCCTGCAGCTGCTTGTATATCTCGTACACCATCCTCAGACCCGAGGCCCCTATGGGATGACCGAAGCACTTGAGCCCCCCGTCCGGCTGGCAGGGTATCTCCCCGTCCAGCTCGAAGAAGCCCGCCTCCACATCCTCCGCCGCCTTTCCCCTGGGGGAGATGCCCAGGTCCTCGTAGGTGACCAGCTCGGTGATGGAGAAGCAATCATGGACCTCCAGGAGGTCCAGCTCCCTGCGGGGATCCTGCACCCCCGCCTCCTGATAGGCCCTCCTGGCCGCCCTGACCGTGGTCTCCACGTGGCACCCATCCCACCGGTAAAGCAGTTCCTCCCCCGAGGAGGTGGCCACCTGCATGGCCTTCACGTAAACCGGATCCTCCCTGTACTCCCTGGCCTTCTCCGCCCTCACCACGATGGCCGCCGCCGCCCCATCGCTCACCCCGCAGCAGTCGTAGAGGCCCAGCGGCCAGGCGATGATGGGTGCTCCCAGCGCCTCCTCCACCTTGATCTCCCTGCGGAGGTGGGCCTTGGGATTCTTGGCCCCGTTCCTGTGGCTCTTCACCGAGATCTTGGCCAGGACCTCCCTTCCCCTCTCCGGGCTCAGCCCGTAGGTGTCGAAGTACCTGACCGCCATCATGGCGAAGGCCCCCGGAGCCGTAACGTTGGGGAAGATGATCCTGTTCTTGGAGCCCATGGCGGCACCGAACTCCGGAAGGCCCCCGTATCCCACGTCCTTGAGCTTCTCCACCCCCAGGGCCAGGGCTACCTCGCAGGCCCCGGAGGCCACGGCGTAGCAGGCCGCCCTCAGGGCCTCCGAGCCCGTGGCGCAGAAGTTCTCCACCCTGGTGACGGGAATGAAGGGAAGCTTCAGGGTGACGGAGAGGGGAAGGGCGCTCTTTCCCGCGAAGACCTCCTCGAAGCAGGTCCCCAGCCAGGCCATCTCTATGTCCTCCTTCTCCATGCCCGCATCCTCCAGGGCCTCCTGGAAGGCCTCCACGATCAGATCTTCATACCCCGCGTCCCACCTCTCCCCGAACCTGGTGCAGCCCATCCCCACGATGGCCACCTTATCCTTGATCCCCATCGCCCACCTCCGGAACCGCCTTCCAGAAATAAGTTACGATCCCCCTCACGGGATCGACGTACTTCCTCCGGAAGCTCATCCTGACGGGGGCCCCCACCCTTAGCTCCCCCGCCTCGCAGTCCGTGAAGTCGAACCAGAACCTCCCTCCCCCTTCAAAGTCCACTATTCCGTAGATGGCGGGCCTGTTCACCGAGAAGGCGAGCATGTCCTCGGTGTAGCTGAAGATCCTTCCCCTCCTGTCCGAGAAGCGGTAGGGCTCCAGGTCCGTACCGCCGCAGGCCACGCAGACCCTCTGGGGGGGATACTGGGGGACCCCGCAGGCCCTGCACCTGGCCCCCACCAGGGCCAGGATGGCCCTCCTCTCCCTCCAGGAGAGGGAAAGGGAGGTGGGGGCTATCTCCTCCCCCCTCAGTCCCTTCTCCACCGGCATCATCTCCCTCCAGGCGAGGTACCTCTCGTAGCTGTTCAGTTCCTTCCTCCTGGCCAGCGCCCTCCTCACCTTCCCCCCTCCCTTCCCGGTCACGGTGAGGAGGAGGGAATCGCTCCCCGCCCCGTAGCCCGCCACCACCACCTTCCCCCCCGGCTCCACCTCCTCCAGCGCGGCGGCGAGGAGGAGGAGGGGATGGGCCGCCCCGGCGTTCCCCACCTGCTCGAAGAGGCTGGGCTGGACCTGCTCGGGGGAGAAACCCAGCTCCCTGGCCAGCCTGGGGTGATCCCGCGGGAAGAGGGGTGGCAGGGCCACCCTGGAGATCCGGGAGGGCTCCAGCCCGTGCTTCCCGAGCAGGCCCTGCACCGAGAGGCGGAGGAACTTGAAGTAGCCCTCCTCCCTTATCCAGCGGTCCTCCCAGGAGCGGGTGAAGACCTCCCCTTCCACCCTCCAGTAATCCGGAAAGTCCTGGGAGAGGGAGTGGAAGCCCTCCAGCCTGGCCAGCCTCTCCTCCCCCACCAGCACGGCCGCGGCGGCGTCCCCGTACATGGCCTCCTGCAGGCTTCCCGCCCTCCCCCTCCTGCAGTCGGAGGCCACCACCAGCACCCTCTTCCCCTCCCTCGCCTCCTCGAAGGCCGAGAGCAGGGCCCTCAGCCCCGCCGCCGGGGAGCCCGTGAAGTCCGCCGTCTTCACCTCCTCCCCCAGGTCCAGGGCGGTGGCCAGGATGGCCGCGTTCATCCTCTCCGCATAGGGAGGGGTGGTGGTGGCGAAGTACACCGCCCCTATTCCCTCCCTCTCCTCCCCCAGGCAGTCCCTGGCGGCCTCCACCCCCATGGTGAGACTGTCCTCGTCCCAGTTGGCCACCGTCCTTTCTCCGGGCAGGAGGGCGGCCGGGTTGAGCCAGGAGGCCACCGCCTCGTAGAGGACGGCCCTGTCCATCCGGTATCTGGGGAGATAAACCCCGCAGGAGGCTATTCCCACCATCCCCCTTCCCTCCCAGTGAGAACCAAAAAAGCTTTCATACCACCCCCTCCCTCCTCATCTCCTCTATCTCCCCCTCACCGTATCCCAGCTCCCTAAGGATCTCCTCCGTGTGCTCCCCCAGCGAGGGGGCCCTCCTCCTCACCCTGAAGGAGAAGAGGGAGGACCTGAAGGGGAGGCCCAGCACCCTCCTTCCCCCCTCCTCCACCATCATCCCCGTCTCCCGCACCTGGGGATCGGAGAAGACCTCCTCCAGAGAGTAAACGGGGGCCACGGGCACGTCCGCCTCCGCCAGGATCCTGAACCACTCCTCCCTGGTCCTGGTCTGGAAAAGCCTCCGGAGGTCCTCGAAGATCTCCTCCCTCCTTCCTAGGTCCCACTGGCTGTCCCCGTACTCCTCCTTCCCCAGCGCCCCGCACAGCCTCCTCCAGAAAACCTCCTCCAGACAGCCCACGCTGAGGTACCGGCCGTCCGAGGTCCGGTAGACCGAGTAGCAGGGGAAGCGGCCAAGCAGGGGAAGGGTCTCCCCGCTCACCTCCCACCCCTCCAGGTGAAGGGAGGAGGGGAGGGTGAGGAAGAAGAGGGAGGCGCCCAGCAGGGAGAGATCGAGACGTTGTCCCTTCCCCGTCCTCTCCCTGTGGAGAAGGGCGGAGAGGATGGCCACCGTGGCCAGCAGGCATCCGCCCACGTCGGCTATCTGCACCCCGGGCACCACGGGCCTTCCCTCCCCGTCCCTGGTGAGGCCGAGGATTCCCCCCAGCGAGATGTAGTTGATGTCATGGCCGGGGAGCCCGCGGTACGGTCCCTCCCTGCCGTAGCCCGAGATGGAGCAGTAGATGAGGCGGGGGTTCGCCCGGCTGAGGACCTGATAGTCAAGCCCCCACTCCTCCATCGTCCCGGGCCTGAAGTTCTCCACCAGCACGTCGCTCCTCTCCGCCAGCCTGAGCAGGACCTCCCTTCCCCTCCCGGACCGCAGGTTCAGGGTCAGGCTTCTCTTGTTCCTGTGGATGGCGGAGAAATAGGGGGGCAAGGTGCGGGCGTGGTCCCCCCTCCCCGGTTCCTCCACCTTGATCACGTCCGCCCCCAGGTCGGCCAGCAGGGTGGTGAAGGGAAGGTACCGGGTGAGGTCCACCACCCTTATTCCCTCAAGCATCTCCAGCCTACCACCTGAAGAGCTCAGGATGCTGGCGGGCCAGCTCGTAGTAGCCCATCGCCCCGGCCTCCGCCCTGGCCCTCTGCTCCTCCTGATCCAGCTCCTTCACCAGCCTGGCGGGCACGCCCGCGAACATGGTGCCGGGCGGAACCTCTGTTCCCTCCCTTACCACCGAGCCGGCCGCCACGATCGAGTTCCTCCCTATCCTGGCCCCGTTCAGGATGACGGAGCCTATCCCCACCAACACATGATCCTCCACGATGGCCCCGTGGATCACCGCCCCATGCCCCACCGTCACGTAGTCCCCCACGGAAACCTCCGTGCTCATGTCCGTGTGAAGCACGCAGTTGTCCTGGATGCTGGTGAACCTTCCCACCCTCACCGGATTCAGGTCTCCCCTCAGGACCGCCCCGGGCCAGACGCTGCTTCCCTCCCCCACCTCCACCTCCCCCACCAAGCAGGCCAGCGGAGATACCAGGGCCCCGGGATGAATCCTGGGCCTCTTCCCTCCGAACTCGTAGAGGGGCATCAGAAAACTAATCCTCCCCCTCCTTAAACCTTCCCGTGACCAAGGTTAATTTAGCCCGAAGGAAAAGGAGGATGGTGCCCCGGTGGTGTAGCCCGGCCAATCATCCGGCCCTTTCGAGCACCAACGGGGAAAGGCCGTGACGCGGGTTCAAATCCCGCCCGGGGCACCATGCGGTCCCTCACCGCGACCCGAAACGTAGTGGGCCATCGAAGATCGCCCTTCTTTTCTCAGAGAACCGGGGGTCCCGGGATCGGGCCTGCGTCCTCAGCCTGCCGCCCACTTCAACAGGCTCGCATCCTCCACTCCCAGCAGCCTCACCAACTCTTCCACCAGCCTCTCGTCGTTTCTCAGCATCGCCGACCTGAGGTTCTCCACAACGGGTAACAGGGCCTTCTTCAAGAGGGTGCTGGTCAGGTTGTCGATTATCTCCCGCTCCCTGTCGCCCACCGGGCCCAGCATGTCAAGCGCCCTGGCGAGTTCTTCCCTGCGCATCTCCTCTGCCCTCGAGACGATGCGGGAGATGAGCTCTCGGACGGAAAGCTCCTTCAGCTCCTTGCACAGAAGCTGGAGCTCCTCCTCCGCTATCTCCAGCGCCCTCTCCACGCTCCTCCTCCTCCCCTCCAGTCCTCTCTCCAGCATGGTTCGAAAATCGTCTATGTCGTAGAGCCTCACCCCCTCGATCTCCCTCACGGACCCCTCGACGTTCCTGGGATTCGAGATGTCTATGATCAGCAGGTCCCCCCTTCCCCTCCTCCCCTCTACCACCCTGCGTACGACGTCCCTCGTCAGGATGGGATGGGGGGCGGCCGTCGCACATATGACGACATCCGTTCCCGATAGCGCTTCCTCAAGCCTGTCGAACCTTAGGGCCTGTCCCCCTATCTCCCTGGCCAGCCTCACAGCCCTCTCGTACCGTCTGTTGGCGACGAAAATCGCGTGGGGCCTGTGGCGGGCCAGCGCCTTGGCGACGCAGGTCCCCATCTCGCCGGCTCCGATGACCAGGACCTGCCTTCCATCGATCCCCCCCAGGAGCGACTCGGCCAGCCTGACGGCCACGGCACCGAGGGACGATGGCCCCCTGCTTATGTCCGTCTCGCTCCTAACGCGCTTGCCGGCGCTCAGGGCTCTCCTGAAAACCGTTCTCAGGACGGGACCGGCGGCATCCAGCGATTCCGCCTCCAGGTAAGCCTCCCAGACCTGCCTCAGGATCTCGTTCTCGCCCAAGACCATGGAGTCCAGGCCCGAGGCCACGTGGAGCAGGTGCCTGAGGGCCTCGCGGTTCAGGTTCGTTTCGATCGCCCTGCGAACCTCCTCTCCCAGGGCACCGGCTCTGCGGGCCAGGAGTTCCGTCGCCCTCTCAGCCACGGCCTCCCCCCGACCGCTCACCAGGTAAAGCTCCACCCTGTTGCAGGTCTGGAGGATGACGCACTCGTCCACCTCACCGAGCGAGCGGACCTCCTCATAGGCCTTGCCCTTGTCCTCGAAGAACACGGCCTCCAGCAGCGGGATCCTGGCCCTGCGAAACGTCACCCCGACGCTCACTATGTCGAAGGTTCTTGCCAAAAGAGCCATGCTTAATCCTTTCTGGTTTGCAAAGACTTTATAGTTTTAGGGAATTTAGTAACAAGGAAGCCGTTGCTGGTGGACCTTAAGCTGTCCGGGAAAAACGTGGTGGTGGTGGGTGGCGGAAAGGTGGGCTACGAGAAGGTCTCGAAGCTCCTCAGGGAGGAGCCCAGGATCAGGGTCTTCAGCAAGTCCTTCTCAGCCGGGATGAGGAAGCTCTCCGAAAGGGGGAAGGTAGAGCTGGTGGATTGCGAGGTCGAAAACGCTGAGGACTTCATCAAGGGTCTGAGGCCGAAGCCAGATCTGCTGGTCGCGGCCACGGATGATCCCTCCCTCAACGCCGAGCTGGCCGCCAGGGCGAGGGCCCGCGGCTGCATGGTCTACGTCGTGGACAACCCGGAGCTGAGCGACTTCACGCTTCCGGCGCTGGCCGAGATAGGAGACGTCAGGATCGCCATATCCACCGGCGGGAGGAGCCCTGCCATGGCGAGGATCCTTCGAAGGAGGATTGAGGGGCTCATCAGGAGGGAGGATCTGCTGCAGATCAGGCTCCAGCTTGAGGTCAGGGAAAGGCTGAAAAGGGAGATTCCGGATCGGAGGAGCAGGAAGCGGATAATCTACAGGATCCTGCGCGACAGGAGAATCTCCGAGCTCCTGGGGAGGGGGCGCTTCGATGAAGCGCTGGCCAGGGCCACCAGCATGGTTGAGCGCCACCGCTCGAAAACCTCGGGATCCGCTCGGTGATCCCCCTTGTCCCGCTTTCCCGCCGTCAGGATGAGGAGGCTCCGCAGAACACCGGCCCTGCGGAGCCTGAACTTCAAGGTAAGGGTCCATCCGAGCGATCTGGTTTATCCCGTGTTTGTTGACGAGAGGGCGAAGTCCCCCGTGCCGATAAACTCCATGCCGGGCTGCTTCCGGTTCCCCCTGGCGCGCCTGGTGAAGGAGGTCGGGCAGGCGCTGGAGCTGGGCATCAGGGCCATCCTCCTGTTCGGAGTACCCTCCCGCAAGGACGAGGTGGGCTCCTCCGCCTTCGCGAAGAACGGCGTGGTTCAGAGAGCCGTGAGGGTCCTCAAGAGGGAGTTCGGCGAAGACCTCGCCGTGATGACCGATGTCTGCATGTGCCAGTACACCACCCACGGGCACTGCGGCGTGGTGAGGAACGGACGCGTCGACAACGACTCGACCCTGGAGATGCTCAAGAGGATTGCGGTGAGCCACGCCCAGGCGGGGGCGGACTTCGTGGCCCCCTCGAGCATGATGGACGGCCAGGTCAGGGCCATAAGGGAGGCCCTCGACGACTCCGGCTTCAAGGAGGTCGGGATCATGGCCTACTCCGCCAAGTTTGCCTCCTGCTTCTACGGACCCTTCAGGGAGGCCGCCGACTCGAAGCCGAGGTTCGGCGACAGAAGGAGCTACCAGATGGGCTACGGGCGCCCGTCGGAGGCCCTCAGGGAGATGGAGCTGGACCTCGCCGAGGGTGCCGACATCCTCATGATCAAGCCAGCGCTGGCCTACCTGGACCTCCTATGCCTCGCGAAGTCCAGGTTCAACGTCCCGATAGCGGCCTACAACGTGAGCGGGGAGTACTCGATGGTCAAGGCGGCCGCACGGCTTGGCTGGATCGACGAAAGGGAGGCGGTCGTCGAGATCCTGACGGCGATCAAAAGGGCGGGGGCGGACCTCATCATATCCTACCACGCCAGGGAGGCCATCCCATGGCTGAGCCGGCTCTAGGATCGAGGTCCAGGGACCTTTACGAGAGGGCCAAGAGGGTAATCCCTGGAGGGGTCAACAGCCCCATCAGGGCCTTCGATCCCTATCCCTTCTTCGTCGAGAGGGCCGGGGGCTCCAGGCTGTACGATGTCGACGGGCACGCCTACATCGATTACTGCATGGCTTACGGGGCGCTCATGCTGGGCCACGCTCCCGAGGTCATCTCGGAGGCCGTGAAAGCCCAGCTAGACAAGGGAACGCTCTACGGGGCTCCTACCGAACTGGAGGTGGAGCTCGCGGAGCTCGTTCGGAGGCTGTACCCCAGCGTGGAGATGCTCAGGCTCGTGAACTCTGGGACCGAAGCGACCATGCATGCCGTGAGGGCCGCTAGGGGCTTCACGGGCAGAAAAAAACTGGTGAAGTTCGAGGGATGCTTTCACGGGTCGCACGACTGCGTTCTGGTCAAGGCCGGTTCGGGAGCGGCATGGCTGGGCGTTCCGAGCTCCCTGGGAGTTCCCGAGGAGACCGCCAGGAACACCATCGTCCTGCCCTTCAACGACTTCGGGGCCCTAGAGGAGACCTTTGAGAGGGAGGGTGGCGAAATAGCGGCCGTCCTGGTGGAACCGGTCATGGCCAACTCCGGCCTGATCCTGCCGGAGAAGGGATACCTCCACCTCCTCCGGAGGCTGACGAGGGACCACGGCTCGGTTCTCATCTTCGACGAGATAGTGACCGGCTTCAGGGTCGCCCCGGGCGGGGCGCAGGAGCGCTACGGCGTGAGGCCGGACATGACCACGCTGGGCAAGGTGCTTGGCGGGGGCTTCCCGATGGCCGCCTTCGGGGGAAGGAGGGAGATCATGGAGAAGCTCTCGCCCCTGGGCCCCGTCTACCAGGCCGGGACGTTCAGCGGTAATCCCGTCTCCGTGGCGGCGGGGCATGCCACCCTGCGATACCTGATCGATAACGGGAGCAGGATATATCCTGAGCTCGAAAGGAAGCGCGAGGAGCTGACCAGGGCCCTGGCGGACCTGAGCGAGGAACACGGGCTTTCGGTTCAGGTACACGGCCTCGCCTCCATGTTTCAGGTTTTCTTCACCCCCAATCCCGTGCGAGACCACGCCTCCGCCAGGCTTTCGGACCTCCGGAGGTTTCGCGCCTACTTCGCGTCGCTCCTCGGGGACGGCATCTTCATACCCCCCTCCCAGTTCGAAACCTGCTTCCTCTCCACGGCCCACACGGACGAGGACCTCAAACTTACCATCGAGGCCTTTGACAGGGCCCTGGGACGGGCGGCCTCGGCGAGCGGGTAGGCGATGAGGCTCGTGGTGGGAACGAGGGGAAGCAGGCTTTCGCTCGCGCAAACGAGGCAGGTCCTGGAGAGCCTCAGGGAGATAAGGCCGGATCTAGAGTTCGAGGTCAGGATCATAAGGACGGCCGGGGACGTTGAGAGGCGCAGGCCCCTCTATGCCATGGGCAGGAAGGGCATCTTCGAGAAGGAGATAGACCTGGCGCTGATCAGGGGGAAGATAGACATGGCCGTCCACAGCCTGAAGGACGTCCCCACCCTTAGAGGGGATGAGGGGGTGGTGATAGCGGCCATCCCGAAGAGGGCGTCCCCCTTCGAAGCCCTGGTCTCGAAGGATGGTGTCCCCCTCGAAAGGCTTCCGCCGGGGGCCGTCGTGGGGACCAGCAGCCTTAGGAGGATGGTCCAGATAAGGTTTCTGAGGCCCGACCTGGAGGTAAGGCCCATGAGGGGGAACGTCGACACCAGGCTGCGGAAGGTGGAGCGGGGAGACTTCCACGCGACGGTCCTGGCCTACGCCGGCCTGGAGAGGCTGGGCCTCAGCGGGCTCGCCGCCCAGGTCTTCTCCCCGGAGACCTTCCTCCCCGCCGCAGGGCAGGGGGCCATAGCCGTGGTCACTCGGGACGACAGGGACGACCTCCTCGACCTCCTGAGGGGGATAGACCATCCGCCGACGAGGGCCGAGGTAACGGCCGAGAGGAGCCTCGTTGCGGCCGTGCAGGGAGGGTGCCACTTCCCGATAGGGGCCTATGCCCGCGCCGAAGGGGGGAGGCTGGTGCTCCACGGTTGTATCTTCTCGGTCGACGCCCGGAGGAAAATCGAGGTAAGGGTGGAGGGGGCCCCCGGCGGGGCCGAGGAGCTGGGCAGGAAGGCCGCGCGCATGCTTGCCGAGCGGGGGGCAGACGAGATGAAGGCGCAATGGCGTGAGAGGTATGGGCTGTGGTAAGGTCTATCTGGTGGGCGCCGGCCCGGGGGACCCCAAGTTGCTGACGCTGAGGGCTCTCGAGGTCCTACAGGAGGCCGACGTGGTGATCTACGACAGGCTGGTCAGCGAGGAGGTGCTGAGGCTCGTTCCGGAGGGGGCCGAGAAGATCTGCGCCGGGAAGGCCCCCGGAAAGCATGCCCTGTCCCAGGAGGACATCAACGACCTGATGATCCGGGCGGCGATCGAGGGCAAGACGGTCGTCAGGCTGAAGGGTGGGGATCCCTTCATCTTCGGAAGGGGCGGCGAGGAGGCGGAGGCCCTGGCCTCCAGGGGTATAAAGTTCGAGGTGGTCCCCGGAGTTTCTTCGGCCCTTGCGGCCCCGGCGTACGCCGGGATACCCCTGACCCACAGGGCCTATGCCTCCTCCGTGGCCATCGTCACCGGGAGCCAGGCCGATGCCTCGAGGAGGATCGACTGGGAGAGGTTGGCCGGGGCCGTGGACACCATAGTCATCCTGATGGGGATCGGGCCCCTGAGGGACATAGCCGAGCGCCTGATGAACGGTGGGCTGAGTCCCGACACGCCCGTGGCGGTAATAGAGGGGGGGACGAGGGGGGAGCAAAGGACGATGATCGGACGCCTGGCGACCATAGCTGAGGACGCCGAGAGGGCTGCCTTCAAACCCCCCTCGGTCATCGTGGTGGGTGAGGTGGCCAGGCTGGGCAGGAAGCTCGCATGGTTCAGGCCCCCGATCTGAAGGGCAGGGTCATAGCCATCACGAGGGCCGAGGACCAGGCCAGGGAGACGGCGGACCTGATAGAGAGGATGGGGGGAAAGCCCTACGTGGTCCCCCTCCTCGACTTCAGCCTGCCCGAGGACCTGTCGCAGATCAGGGGTTTCCTGGAGGCCCTCCGGAACGGGGAGGTCGACTGTGCGATCTTCATGAGCGTCAACGCGGTGCGCTATCTCCTCAAGGGGGCGGAGGTTTTGGGCCTGAGGGCGGGTCTCCGCGAGGGCCTGGAAAGGGCCGTCGTGGTTGCCGTGGGACCCAGGACCGCCGAGGAGCTGATCGAGCACGGCCTTCCCGTGGACCTCATCCCGGAGGAGTACAGCTCCGAAGGTGTGGCCCGGGCCCTTCGAGAACGTGGAATAGGGGGCAAAAGGGTCTTCGTCCTCAGGGCCCGAGGGGCCAGCCCAACCCTCAGGGGCGAGCTCGAGAGGGCGGGGGCGCTCGTGACGGAAATCCGGGTCTACGAGGCGAGGGTTCCAGCGGACCTGGGGAGGATCAGGACCTTCGCGGAAGACCTGGCGCTGGGCAGGATCGATGCCGTGATCTTCGGAAGCCCCCAGAGCGTCAGGAACTTCAGACGGATCATGGAATCCCTGCTGGGGACGGAAGGCCTGCGACGGGCCCTCAGCCACCCCCTGCTGGTGGCCATAGGGCCCGAGACCGCCAGGGCCCTTCACGAGAGCGGGCTGAGGGTCGACCTCATCCCCAAGGCTTATACCTTCCGGGAGGCCCTGAGGGCCCTTGCCCATCACCTATCGGCCTCTAGCCACGTCCAGGCAAGGCGGTAACCGGCGGGAAAAGGATATATGCCGAACGCTTCCAGGTACTTTAGCTCCCGAGGGATGCGGATGGGGAGAAGGGTGGGAGTAATCCTGGTGGGACACGGAAGCACCGCAAGGTATAACAAAGAACTCATAGAGTATTACGCGGAAAAGCTGAGGCCGCAGTACGATTACGTGGCCTGTGCCTTCCTCCGGATCAACGAGCCCCCGCTCAACGAGGCCCTGTCGAGGGCGCTGAAGGAGGATCTCGATGAGATCGTCGTCCTGCCGGTCTTCCTCGCCAGGGGCGCTCACACCGATCAGGACATACCGAAGATGCTGGGTCTTCCGGAGGGCGAGAGGACGAAGATCGCCGACCTCGGGGACAGGAAGGTCAAGATCGTGTACGGCCATACCATAGGGAAGGATGACCGCGTGACCGAAATCCTCCGCGACAGGATAGGGGAAGCCATGAGGCTGGCAAATACCGGGGGTGGGGTGAATAAGAGAGGAGGCCCTGAGGGTTCTGGTGATTGATGCCACCCACGGCGGCCTGACGCTCTCCGAGGCCTTTGCCAAAAGGGGGCACGAGGTCACCTG
>Ga0185307_1000145_pt1 | contig 49239 bp, 61 predicted proteins | sample LHCtaG_FD_128010 | JGI IMG/M metagenome (GOLD analysis project Ga0185307, IMG submission 128010) | Hot spring microbial communities from Little Hot Creek, USA to study Microbial Dark Matter (Phase II) - LHC4sed_matched (SPADES... | ecosystem: Environmental > Aquatic > Thermal springs > Hot... | reverse complement strand
ATGTATCTCCCGGGCCGGGTGATCCTGGGCTTGGAAAAGGGCGTCAAAATTCCAGAATTCAGTTTCCACTATTCTGCTCGGGATTTCCTTGAACCCCATCCCTATGAGGATCTCCCTGACCTCCTCTATCACGCGCTGCTGGGGATGGAGCTTGGCGGGGTAAGTGGGGGAAACACCAGCCAGGACGTTGTAGCGCTTGAACCTAACCGTTTTCCAGCGCCCCGTGGAGAGCAGCTCGGGTGTGAGCTCCGAAACTTCCTCCACTTCCGGCCCCAGCCTAACTTTCCAGCCCTCCTCCGTCAGGGAGAGGATCCTCCTTTTCTCCTCCCTGATCTCGAGAAGCCCCCTCCTTCCAAGCTCCCGCGAGAGTGCGTCGAGTTCATCCACCACCGGCTCGCTCCTCAACCTCAGCAGGGCCTCCTCCTCCGGCATGGGCTGCCCCAAGTAACTCCTCCCCTTCTCCGTGAGTCTCAGGAGCTTTCCTTCCAGAGTCACCAGGTTCTTCCTTCGCAGCCACCCGACTCCCACCTGGACCTCCTCCTTCTTTAGTCCTGCCATGCGCCCGGCCTCTTCCGGGGTCACCCCATCCGCCACCCTGAGGATCCTGCGCTCGGGCAGACCCACCTCCAGACACCTCTTCCCCTCCGCCGTGAGGAGCAGCCTGTACCTCTTCTCCTCCTTCACCTCTACCAGCCCTCTCTCCTGCAACGCCAGCGCGCCCCTCATGACGGCCGATTGGTCCATATCCCACTCCTGGGGCTGGGCGGTACCCCCCGCCTCTCTCAGCCTCCGGAGAACCTCCCTTGCCTCCCTAGAAAGCTCCTCCATCCTATTCACCTACTCTGAGGTGTTCATAACTTCGGTCGGGCGCTCTTTATCGCTGGAGAAGGTCGGCTTAGCCTAAGTCGGCTGGATGCTGACGAGTTGAGGCACTGGCCAGAAATCGTAGCTGGATTTACACCTCCCCACAACGGCAACGGCCTGCCTATACATGGGCTCGAGCTGGGTCTTGAGCTTCAAGCTAATCCTCCACTGGATGACTGAGGCTGTTTCCTGAAATGTTCGTAACCTCGGTCCGGAACGGGGAGGAGTCTCCCTCCCACTTCCCGCGCCACGCCTCTTCCTCTCTCCACCCTTCCGATAACGCTGAGTTCTCTCCCGACTCTCCGGAGTTTTTTCCTCACCTCCTCCACCCTATCCGGTGGAATGGTAAAAAGGAGCTCGTAATCCTCTCCCCCGAAGAGGGAAAATTCGGTGGCATCCAAACGTCCCTCCCTAGCAAACCGCTCCACGAGCGGATGGGTTGGAATCCTCTCCAGAACCATCCTCACCCCGCTCTCCCTAGCCAGTTGCCAGAGGTTCGCGGCCAGACCATCCGAGAGATCTATGGCCGAGGTCGCCCCCTCAGCGGCGAGGATCTGGCCTTCCCTTATTCTCGCCTCTGGCTCCAACAGGGCCCTCACGAGCTCTCGATAGGAGCGAACGGGAAGAGAGTGAGTGAGGATATAGAGACCGGCGGCCGCCCTCCCCAGCTTGCCTGTCACCGCTAGCGCGTCCCCCACTTTCGCACCGCCTCTCCTCAGAATCCTCCTACCCCTCCCGACGGCAAACCCCGCTATCGCTATTTCCTCATTCTCGCTCAGATCTCCCCCCGCCAACGCCGCCCCATATTTCCTCGCTGCCCTCTCCATTCCCTCCATAATCCGCCTGAAAACCCGCAGATCCGTCTCGGAGGGAAGGGCGAGGGAGAAGAGGAGGGCCAAGGGCTCGGCACCCATGGCCGCAAGATCGCTGAGGTTCACGACCGCCGCCTTCCATCCCATTTGCTCGGGGCTGGTGCCGGGAGGGAAATGGGAGTGCTGGAAAAGGACATCGGTGGTCAGAACGAGGCGCTCCTCCCCCATCCGAAGGACGGCCGCGTCGTCTCCTACCCCCACCTCCAGCCTTCCATCCCCCTTCCACCACTTCCTTATGAGTTCGACCAGCTTTCTCTCCCCGAGCTCGCTGAGCTTCATCTGTAAAAATGTCCCCCTAAATTAACCGACCCCTGAGGAACCCAAGTCCTAGCATGTATGTTTGCTAAACTTTTACTATATGATAAAACGAGCCACGACAATAGCCAGAAACCAAACTCAGGCTGGAAAGATATCGCTTACCTCACGAAAGCTACGACGACGTCATTACCCGCCTGATGGAGGAGACCTTGCCGCGCAAGCCACCGACCCTTCGCGAACTGAGGAGAATGAGAAAGGATGAGTACATCCCACTCGAGAAGGTTTTAAATAAGAAATCGAGCGGTCCAAGGTAGAGGTCTCAGATTCTCGACACCAACGAATTTTGCTTCAATAGCTACTGTTAAAGCAGTTTCAAATGCCCCGTCACCTTATCGACAATCTCGTTGCGGTCCGGTCCCACCCCCAGAACGGTAACGGTTCCGGGAGGTAGTTCGGTCAGGCCGGCATCGGTTATGAGCTCGGCCACCAAGTCCAGAGATCGGGCCTGCCGCTGGAGCTCCTTCAGCTCCTCCAGGTTCCTCCCCCTCACCACCACCTTCTTCTGCCCCTCCCTCAACCAGGCCTTGAAGACCTCCGGCTTCTTCCTCCTCACCTTTTCGGCCGCCGTCACCGCCCCGTGAGCCACCTGGACCGCAAGCTTGCCCGGGCTCATGTGCAGATCCTCCCTGACCACTATCACCTGTTTGTACTCGAAGTTCATGTGAACAGCCAAGCACCGCACTTAACACACTTTTGGGCATCCAAGGGGTTGATGTGTCCGCAGTAGGGGCAGGTCCTAGCTCTGCAAACCTGGAGATGTGCCACCAGCCCCTCCTTCGTCTCGAGGAGCGTTCCGCATCGGGGGCACTTGAACTGCGGAGGCGGTGGCTTTGCCATGGGAACCGGCGCGGGTACGTAAGCAGGAGAAGGTGGTGCGGATGGTGGTTTGGGCATAACTGAAGGGCGAGGTGGAGGTGGCGGGGGAGGGGGAGGCCTGAGGAAAGGCAGGTAACGGAGATAGTGCGAAACCACCCGGAATCCCTCCCTGACGAAGGCCACGAACCCCAAGATCCCGCAGGAGATGAGGAGACCGGCGAAAAAAGGCTTGGGAACTAGGAGACCTCTGCCCGCCAAGACGAAACCGAGGTATATCATCACCAGTACGCCCAAACCGAAGCTCACTCCCACCCGCTTCCAGAAGTCGAGATCCTCCGGTTTGGGAAAAATGGCGAGAGAAGCCAGGAAGCCGGGCGCCATGAGGGTGAGAATGCCAACCACCAGCATGAGGATGCTCATCTACATCTGCGGCGGAGGTAAAAGATGGGTTTTGATGCCCTGGTGGTGGGAGGGGGGCCGGTGGGGTGCTTTTTCGCCGGGGACCTCGCGCGGAGGGGATGGAAGGTGGCGATCTTTGAGGAGCACCGGAAGATCGGATATCCCTGGTGCTGTGCGGGCGTGGTCGGGATAGGGGGGATGAATGAACTTGGGCTGCCGCTGAAGAAATCGCTCATCCTAGAGGAGCTGAGGGGAGCCATCCTTCACTCGCCCTCGGGAAGGAGGGTGGAAATCACCAGAGGGAGACCTGAGGCCTGGGTGATAGACAGACCGGCCTTCGACCGGTTCCTAGCGGATATGGCGGTGAGGGCGGGTGCTGAGCTGTACCTAGGTCAAAGGTGCAGAGGGGTGGAAGGAGGGAGGGTGAGGCTGGGAAATCGCAGCGTCGAGGGGAGGGTGATCGTGGGTGCGGACGGACCCAACTCGGTGGTGGCGAGAGACTCTGGACTGGAGACGAAACGCAGGTTCATGAGGTTCGCCCAGGTGGAGGTGAAGGCGGAGACTACCCCGCAGTTTGCGGAGCTCTATTTCGGCAGGGAGGTGGCCCCAGGCTTTTTCGGCTGGCTGGTCCCGGCGGGGGAGAGGGCTAGGGTGGGGGTTGGAACCGTGCAGAATCCCCTCCCCTTCCTCAGGGGCCTCCTGAAAAAGCTTGAGAAAAGAATCAGGGGAAAGATCCCAAGACCTTCGGTGGATGTGATCAAAACCGCTCGCCCCCGCCCTGTTGGAGAAGGGGTGATCCTCATCGGAGACGCGGCCGGGCAGGTGAAGCCCCTCACCAAGGGGGGATTATACATCGGTCTCTCCTGTGCCAAGCTTGCGGCTGAGGCGGTTTCAGATTATTTGAGTAAAGGCGGAACGCTTGAGAGTTACGGGCGAGCCGTGGGGAGGAAGTTTGGATCCGAATTCAGGTGGGGAGAACTAGCCTTCTCCATTTACTCCCAGTTTGGGGACAAGGAAATCGAGTTCCTGATTAAAATGTTGGAAAGGGGAAAAATCCAAAAATTCATTACAAGGGAGGCGGATTTTGATTACCATTCCCGCCTGTTGAGAAGATTACCCTTCGCTCCTCTCCTGAGTTTGGGCGAATGACGGCAATCAAGCAATTCCCTGCACCCAAACCAGACGCCCGGCAAAAAGATAGAAGGGAATATTCTTAGAGATAAAGCTGAAGGTGAAAAAAGTAACAGATTGCGTGTCAGGAACTACCTGAAAAGAAGGAACTACTGGGGGAGAGAAAACATAGGGACTCGATATCACGTTCAGTTAGCTAACTCCCCCCTCTCTATTGTGATCTGACGACATGTTGAAGTTTCTCCGGTCTATTTCACCTGCTTTGTAAGCTCTCCAAAAGATAACTCAGATTTGTGGTGAGAGCAGATGTTACCGCTTTGCGCAAATTCCCGGTGGTACCACTAATCGCCACCAGGCCTTATGTTACTCCTTATCCCGTGTCGCGATCCAGCTTGTCCAAGTGCACTTGATTGAACCGTTCAAATGCGAGTGCGAGTGCAGAGGTAAGGTCGATCCGCGAAAGCTTGTGATTCCTGAGGAGGGACCGATTACTAGTGGCGGGCCCTTCAGTTCAAAACGAAAAATTGGATACGTTTTAAGTGTGTTTGCCCTCCTAAGGAAAAGGAAAAATAGCCTCGATAAGTGAAGGGCAGCAAGATAGTGCCGGGGGCGGGATTTGAACCCGCGACCTCGGGATTATGAGTCCCGCGCTATCACCAGGCTTAGCTACCCCGGCAATCTTTTTCTACTTTTCAGAGGCTAAAATGACTTCAAAAGGGAGAGGAACTGCCTCCGCCCTCGCACCACGCTCGCTCCCCCCTCATGCCCCACAACAATTTCATCCGCCGCCCTCGGGAAGATGCCGTTCTCGATTACCCCGGGCATCTGATTTATTTCCCGTTCCAGTTTCACCGGATCTCGGATTTTCCCGAAGGCCGTGTCCAGAATGTAATTCCCGTTGTCGGTGAGAAAGGGAGATCCGCTCACCTCCCTCAGTCGCGGCTCCCCCCCGAGCTCCTCCAGCTTCCTCCCCACAAAGGTGAGGGCGAAGGGGAGAACCTCCACGGGAACGGGACCCCCCAGAGTCCTGACGAGCTTGGTCCTGTCAACCACCAGAATCACTTTCTTGGCCGCGTGGCAGAGGATCTTCTCCCGTGTGAGGGCCCCACCTTTTCCCTTTAGGGCGTTGAACTCCGGATCCACCTCGTCCGCCCCATCCAGCACCAAATCAAGCTCGGGGGTCTCTAGAGGGATGAGGTTCAGCCCGCTCCTCCTCGCCAGTTCCTCGGTGGAGCTTGAGGCGGGAACGAACTTGGCCCGGGATCTCCTCCTGACGAGCGCCCGGATGATTCTCTGTACGGTGGTCCCCGAGCCCAGCCCGACCCTCATTCCGTCCTCAACAAACTCACAAGCCCTCTCGGCGGCGAACTCCTTCCACTTGTCAACTTCCAAATCAATTTTTCTTTTTCTATGATTTAGGCTTTCACTCTGGAAGGAACCCTTATTAAGAAAAACTCAGCGGTTTGGGATGAGGAGAACCATTCCAGTAAAAGAGGTGATGACCAAAGAAGTTGTAACCATCACCCCCAAAGACGATATCGCCAAGGCGGCCAAGCTCATGAGTTCTCACAGGGTGGGATGCCTAGTGGTGGTTCAGAACAGGGAGCCCATAGGCATCGTCACGGAAAGGGACATCCTGACCAAGGTGGTGGGGCTGGACCTGAAGCCCAGCAAGGTTCTGGTGGGAGAGGTGATGTCCTCCCCACCAATAACCATCGGCCCCGACGTGGAGGTGAGCGAGGCCGCCAAGCTCATGAGCAAGCACGACATAAGGAGGTTGCCCGTGATCAATGAGGGAAAGCTCGTGGGGATCGTGACCGCCAGCGACCTCGCGTCCGTGGTTCCGGAGATGGCCGAGTTTGCAGACGTCTCCCTGCCCCCGGCCGAGGAAATAAGCACCAGCGTTTGCGAGGTCTGCGGGGAAGTCTCCTCCCACCTTTACGAGGTCAACGGCAAGTGGGTCTGCGAGAACTGTAAGGACTCGATGGAATGATGTGAGTGTTTCCGCGGGGGCCCAGTCTAGTTAGGGATATCATGGTTCCCTGCCGCGCGTATGTTAACCCTAGGGATCTGGTCACGCATGCAAGGTCCCTCATGCGCTCCACGGGTGTGAGGGTTCTTCCGGTGGTTGAGGAGGGAAGGGTGGAAGGTATCCTGACCGACAGGGAGGCTCTAAAAGTTGGGGCCACCAAATCCGGCGTGCTGGTTTTCGGTCTCATGCTGCCGCCTCAAAACCTGCTCCTCCCGCACGATCCGGTGGACCGGGCGGTGGAGAGGATGGTGACCTCTGAAATTCTGGAACTTCCCGTCATCCAGAGCTGGAGCGACAGGAGGTTGCTCGGGATGGCGAGCGCCACGGCCTTCCTAGGCGCCATCTCGCTAAGGGGAAGGGTGGAGGAGTTTATGGAGGAACCGGAGGTGACCGACCCGGAGGAGGGGATCAACCGGGTGTGGGAGAGGATGGAGAGCGTGGGGTGCTCGGGAATGGCTGTGGTGAGAAGGAAGGGCGGGAAGACGGAGGTGATCGGCATAATCACCAGGTACGACCTCATCCGCTCGGGCAGGCTGGAGGGGGCGGTGGCCAAGGTCAGGAGCTGCATGAGATCCCCCGCCATCACCGTGCCGCCCTCGCTGGGGATTGGAGAGGCCCTCTCGCTGATGGGGAAACACGGGATAAGCCATCTCCCGGTGGTGGAGGGGGGGAACCTTGTCGGGATGCTCACCAAACTCTCCGTGTTGAGGAGGTGGATACGTGAGAATCGTTAGGCCACCCGACCTAGGCTACAAAGCGCGGGAGAGGGGCCCTAGGGAGTTCAAGTCGAGGCCCAGCCGGAAGGAGGGGACCCTCATGACCCTAGCCAAGAGGGAGGTGGTGACCGTCCCCCCCACCTTCAGGATAAAGGACGCCGCCGAGCTGATGGTGGGGCGCAGGATCCGGAGGCTCCCGGTGGTCCACCCTGGAACGGGGAAGCTACTGGGAATCCTCATAACTAGGGATCTGATAAATTTCCTAGGCGGAGGGGAGAAGTACAAGATAGTTGAGGAGAAATTCAGGGGGAACTTCGCCGCGGCCGTGAACCAGCCGGTCAGCCTGATCATGTCGGAGGAGCCCATCTACGCCACCAACCAGATGTCGATAGAGGATGGAGTCAGGCTCCTCCTCAGGACGGGGGTGGGTGGCGTGCCCATACTGGACGAGCAGGAGAGGGTGGTGGGGATCGTTTCGGAGAGGGATTTCCTGCCCTACCTTCCAGAAGTCACGGGCAACCCCGTCAGCTATTACATGACCCGCCATCCTTTTGTCCTCACACCGGCGGACCCCATCAAAAAAGCCTGTACCGAGATGATCTCCCGCGGGGTGAGGCGCCTCCCCGTGACGGCCGGGAAAAAACTCCAGGGAATCGTGACGAGCGTGGATCTGCTCCGGTACTTCGGAACCAGCAGGATCTTTGAGGAGATGCCCTCGGGAAAGGTGGAGGAGGCGCTTGGAAAGGCGGTCTCGGGGATAATGACGAGAAACCCAGTGACCATCTCCCCCGAAAGGGATGTAGGGGAAGCCGCCTCCCTCATGATCCAGAAAGGGTGCGGGGGGCTGCCCGTGGTGGAGGAGGAAAAGCTGGAGGGGATAATCACGGAACACGATATGCTCAAGCTGTTGATTCCCTGGACCTGAGACTGGTTAGTACCTCACCTCAAAATCCCTGAACTGTCCCTCCGCCTTCCCCCACTCCGCTTCCACTCCCTCGACCACGGCCCCCGGGGGTCCCCTCCTGCAGAAATCCAACATCTGCTCGAGCGCCTCCTTTCTCCCCTCCATCACCGCCTCCACCCTCCCGTCCGGAAGGTTCCTCACCCAGCCCTTCACCCCCAGCTTCCTGGCAAGCCTCTGAAGGTGGTATCGGAAGAAAACGCCCTGGACGAGCCCCCGGATGTAGACGTGAACTCTCTCCAACTACCTGTACTTGGCCAGTTCCTCCGTGAGATCCACGCTGGTAAGCATGGTGGCCCGGCAGCAGTACCTCTTTATCCCCATCTCGTCCAGTATCTTCTTCGGATCCTCCCCCTCCTTCGACCTGCGGTCGAACTCCTCGAATTTGTCCCCCAGCAACTTCCCACAGGTCATGCAACGGACGGGCCTCATGCTTCACCTATAGCTCTTCTGGAATTTAGCCCTAGCCCCAGGCCCCCCCGGTTTTTTCCTCTCCTTTTTCCTCACGTCACTCTTGATTAGAGCCCAGTCGTACTTTTTGAAAACTTCCCTAACCGAGGGATCGAACCTGATCAGGGCCCTGGCCACCGCCGTCCTCACGGCATCGGCCTGCCCGGCCCACCCCCCTCCCTTAACCTTGACCCAAAGATCCACCTTTTTGGCGAGATCTGGAGCCAACAGCAGAGGCTCCGAAATCCTCAGCCTAGCGAGTTCTGGCTCCCAGCATTCGAGCGGGATGCCGTTTATATAAACCCTTCCCTTTCCCTCCTTCAGGGTCGCCCTAGCCACGGCGGTCTTCCTACGCCCCACCTCCTGCAAGGGCTTCAAATTTCCACCCCCAAGTAGCGGCTCAGTTCCCCGAGAGTGATGAACCTGCCTCCCAGCTTGCCGGCACTGGCCTCTGGGAAGGTGGTCTTGGAAACGTTAGACAAGTCTTCCGGAACTCCCACATGCACCCTAAGCCTGCCCAGCGCCTCCCTTCCCTTGGCTTTCTTGATCGGGAGCATGCCCCTGACCACCTGCCTGAATATATCGTCCGGCCTTCTGAAATGTTTGGGACCCTTTCTCGGGTTTGTCCTCCCCCTCACCTCCATCCACTCGTCATACTCCCTGAAGATCGTGCTCCTCCTGCCGGACAGGACGATTTTTTCAGAGTTAACCACGATCACCCTTTCGCCTTCCAGGAGGCGCTTGGCCACCAAGCTCGCCAGCCTTCCGAGGATCTGCCCGCTCCCGTCCACCACCAAGGTCATATGAGTATGATCACCCCCTTCCCCTCGGGATTCTCCTCCAGCAGTTGCTCCACCCCCAGAGCCCTTCCCCCGGCCTCGGTTATCTTCCTCCTCGCCTCGGCTGAGAAGCGGAGGGCCGAAACCGTGACGGGTTTCTCCAGAGTCCCCGAAGCTAGGACCACGCCCGGAACCAGCAGCACGCCTTTGTCACCGTACCTGTTTATCTTGCTGAGGTTCACCTCCACTCTTCTTCTGGTGGGCCTCGAGAGGAGTTCGGCCGCCCTCCGCCAGACTCCTTCCCTCCTCTGCCTCAGCCTCGCAACCAGCTCCCTTATCACCGGGTTGGTGGGTCCTGTTGGCCTTGGCATTAGGATTTCCCCCTGCGCGCCCTTTTACTTTCCTGCTTTCGCATCTCTTCCAGTTTGGAGGCCACACCGTACAGGGAAATGGCCATGAGCATCCAGCCCAATCCCACCACCAAACCCCTGAGCGTAATGGGCCGGGAGGGTGCGCCCTGCCAGAGGAGGACCCCCGCGCAGAAGAGAATGAGGAGGTAAACCCCTTTCACTCCACTCCCTCCTTCCTCAGTATTCCCCGTGCCGCCAAAATGCCTGTCGCGGCCGCCCCCACAATCCCCCTCGACAGTCCCGCCCCGTCCCCCGCCACAAAAATTCCGGGCACGCTGGTCTGCATGTTTTCATCTACAACGACTCGAAGAGCATATAGCTTGAGCTCAGGGGCGTAGAGGAGGGTCTGATCTGAGGCCACCCCAGGCAACACCCTGTCCAGCTTTTCTAGGGCCTCCAGCAAATCCGTGACCATCCTCCCGGGCAGAGCCATGGAGATATCCCCCGGCGTGACGCTGAGAAGGGTCGGTTTGAGCCCCCCGCTCCTTATCCTCTCCCAAGTGGACCTCCTCCCCCTCCTGAGATCCCCCAGTCTCTGGAGGAGCGGGAAACCGCCGCCTATGGCGGTGGCGAGCCTCGCGATGGAGCTTCCGTATGCGAGGGTGTTGGTCACGGGATGGGTGAGTTCAACCCTCACCAAGAGGGCAAAGTTGGCGTTGTTCGATTTTCTCGCCCTGAGGCTCTGGCCGTTCACGCCGGCGAAATCCCCGTACCTCTCCTCTAGGACGAATCCACGGTAGTTGCAGCAGAAGGTCCTGACGAAATCCCTGAAGGTGTCGGTCACGATATGGAACTTGGGGTCCCAAGAGACCCTGACGGCAGGCTCCAGAACTCTCGCCGGCGTTTCCACCCTCACGCCTATGTCGATGGGACCGTACTCGTACCTCATTCCTAGAGCCTGCGCCTGGGAGAGCAGCCACTCGGCTCCGAACCTTCCGGGTGCAAGAAGGAGGTACCTCGCCCTGAGCCTCCTCCCCCCGGCGCTCACCCAACCCTTTCCTATCCTCTCGATCCTGAGACGCGGGAGGAAAACCACCCCTCTGCCGGCGAGCTCCCTTACAAAGGATCCGATAACCCCCGGCAGAAGTTCGCTTCCGATGTGTCTCTGGCGAATGGGTATAAATCTGACGCCTGCCCTCCTAGCCTTCTCCTCGAGCCACTTGACTTCCCTTCCCCCTGCCTCCTTCAGCTCTTGGGGGGCACCGTGACGCAGAAAAGTCCCATCCACCTCTCCTATCAGTTCCCAGGCCCTCCTCTCTCCTCCCGCCAGCACGCTCAGCTCACCGCCGATCTGAGGGCTGAGGTTCAGGGTTCCACTTGACATCCCTCCCGCCCCACCTATACCACACATCACCCGACATGGAGTACACCTCTGGCATCTCCCCCTCTCCGCCGCGGGGCAGGATCTTCTCTCGATGGGCTCCCCCGCATCCACCACCAGCACGGAGAGCCCCGCCTCTGCGAGCGTTTTAGCCGCAAAAAGACCTGCAGGGCCAGCACCAACTATCAGCACATCCCTCAAAGATCCTTCACCCTCCCCACGTACGTGCCATCGAGCAGGTAGACCTCGGCCTCCCCCAGCGAGAGGGCACCGCACCTGAAGAGGGGCCCTATGAGCTCTTCCGCCGGTTGCCTGTTCACGGGCGCCCCCTTGACGAGTTTGCTGAAGGACGGCATGACAATAACCTCCGGGGAATTCCCCACCCTCACCTCCTCCGGTAGCTGGCGGGGATCGAGCCTCATCCTGAGCCAGACGGGTTCCACTACTCTGCCCCCCATTTTGTCCCTCAACTCCAAGGAGGGGTGGTTGTGCCCCATCACCAGCTGCTCGACCTGCAAAACCTCCCGCGAGGGCCAAGCATGGCCGTGGATGAACCCAATCTCCCTGCACCTCACGCCCGTGACCGGCAGCATCCTCACACCCCTTGGGAGCATCCCCTCCAGATCCCCGTCGTGGTTTCCCGGAATGATCTCCACCTCCACCTTTTTCATCAGCTCCTCGAAGAAGGAGGGGAGCTCTCTCCACTCCTGCCAGGTCGAGCGGGGCACGTTGTGCTTGACATCTCCCAAGAACAGGATTTTCCTCGCCCGATGCTCCTCTACTAACCTGAGGAGCCTTCCCTTTGTCTCTGGGATCTGGCTTGGCAAGCTGATCCCCTTGCTCAGGAGCTCCCCCTCCAGCCCCAGGTGCAGATCCGCCACCACCAGCCTCCCCTCCCGTGGGTCAAGGAGAGCCGGCTCGCCCGGAAGGGGGAGAATCTTCACTCATTCATTCGCCTGGAACCTGAAATCGCGAACCTATCCCTTCCAGACGCCCAGTGCCAGTCCGAAAGCGAAAGCGGCGATCTGGTAGGGCAGAGTACCGATGATACCCTGCGCCCACGAGGCTAGAGTAGGGAGGCTCTCGGATGCCTTTTTCCACAGATCCGGAAGGCTCACCGTGGCAACCCCCGCGACCGCGAGCAAAGCGAGGAAGGCCACCAGCAGCGTGGCGAGCTTGAGGGCTTGTTTTACAAACAGTCCCAAGAGCAACCCGAAAAGGAAGGGGAGCACGAGGGGGAAGAGCCACTCGAAGCTCATACCTGCTCGAGCCAGGCGGAGTACTTCTGTACCCTGCCCCTCACCGCGTCGAAGTATATCTTCTGAATTCTCCTAGTGATCTTCCACTCCCCCGTTCCTATCCTCTTCCCGTCGATCTCCTTCACGGGCGTGATCTCGGCGGCCGTCCCGGTGAAGAAAACCTCGTCTGCCTGTGTCAGCTCCTCCGGCGTTAGATTTTTCTCCTCGAAGGGAATGCCCTCATCTTCCGCAATTTTGATCACGCAATCCCGGGTAATCCCCGGTAAGACTCCCGCCGAGATGGGAGGGGTGTAGAGCCTACCCCCCTTCACCACGAAGAGGTTTTCCCCCGGTCCCTCCGCCACCTTGCCCTCCGTGTTGAGGAGGATGGATTCCTCAAACCCGTCCTTCAGGGCATCGAGCTTGGCCAGGATGGAGTTGGCGTAGTTGGCAACCAGCTTGGCCTGGGGCGGAAGGGTGCTTGGGTCTATCCTCCTCCACTTCGAGATTTTCACGCGGACCCCCTCCTTCAGGCCCTTCTCGCCCAGGTAAGTTCCCCAAGGCCAAACGGCGATGGCCACTTGGACGGGAGCTCCCGCGGGGTTCAGGCCCATCACTCCATACCCGTAGAAGGCGATGGGCCGGATGTAGCATTCCTCCAGCTCGTTCGCCCTTATTAGATCCTTGGTGGCCTGCACCAGCTCCTCGACGGAGTAAGGCAGAGTCATTCCCACCAAGGAGGCCGAGTTGTGGAGCCTGCGCATGTGATCCGTCAGCCTCAGGACCGCAGGACCCCTTTCGGTCTTGTAGCAGCGTATCCCCTCGAAGACACCAAAACCGTAGTGAAGGGTGTGGGTGAGAACGTGGATCTTCGCCTTGTCCCAAGCCACCAGCTGACCATCCATCCATATGAAACGAGTGGGGGTTAGGCCGGGGGCTTTCATCAGAGGTTTTCCAGCTTTGTCTTAAATTCCTCAAAGTGCTTGGAGAATTCCTCAGGATTGAGCCCACGTCCAAGGAGCTCGGAGAACCTTTTCTCCCTAAGCTCGGGAGAGAGAGATCGGGCATATTCCTCCACGTGCTTGCCACGGATCCTCTCCTCTGGAGGCAAGACCTCTGGGTTGTGGGGGATGGTCAAACCACCGTCCAGCGCCCCCTTCAGGGCGGCAAAGACCCTACCCCCCTTGGTGGGGGTATGCAGCCCAATATCCAGCACTGCCTCCTTCACTCCCGCCTTCAGGGCCTTCTTAGCACAAAGGTAACCCGCCAGGTACGCGGCAGAAGTATTGGCCCCCCCCTTCCACCCTAGCCTCTGGAGTTCCTTGGAATCCGCCGAAGCAAGCGTCCTGTCTCCCCTGGCATCGAAACCCATCACTTGGCATATCACCCTCCTGTTGGTCAGCCTCACCACCAGCCTAGGTTTTCCGGAGAGAAGCAGCTTGAGCCTCTTCCTGTAGTCCGTCTTCCCCTCCCTTCTCCTCCTGAACGCGACCCTGTACTGGGGTCCGAACTTCATTTAACCATCCCCTGCTCCTTCAGGTAGCTCAGAAGGTGCCCGCGATCCCTGAAGAAGCCACCCTTGACCATCTTGTACAGCTTCCTGTACTGGGCGGGAGTTATCTCTCTTTTGTCCCTCAAGTTCGAGAGAGTCTTCCTGAGGGCGCGGACCCTCCTCATCCACTTCAGCTTCTGGGACTCGGTCGCACCCTCCCTGCTGCCCGGACCCCTCCTTCTTACCCCCCTCTCCCTCACCCTCCCCCTCGACACGCCCTTCTTCGGCCTGCTGCGGATGATGCCTCTCTTTATGAGCTTTTTCACGTCCTCCCTCCTTATGGCCGTTGAAATTTCGTCCGCCCTAGTGGGATCCATCCAGATTCTGTTTTCCCCCACGCCTAGAATCTCGGCCGCCAGCCTGCGCTGGGTCCGGAACCTCATGGGTTGAGCACCTTTATTCCCCTTTCCTTGGCTAGGGCAAGGATCTGCTCCCTCTTTTTCCTCCCCAAGCTTGAGGACAGGCGAACCGCCTCCTTAGAGGGATCCACTCCTTCCATATCCTTTAGATTTCTCACCAGAACTTCCCTCAGGCCGCACGGGTGGAGCCCGCGCACCACCTTGGGCTGCCTATACCCCACCTTCACCACCGGCGGCTTGCCTTTCTTTCCCAACCGCATCTTGCTATCGTGACCCTTCGGCTTTCTCCATCCGTGCTCTAGGCTCCTGTGCCTCCACCACTCCTGCCTCCTGAACTCCGGAAGCTTCCTCTTGGCGGGCTTCAAGCTCCTACCCTGTAGATCCCATCCTGGAAGACTCTGGGATCCCTCCTCTTGATGCGGGTGGCCTTCTCTATATTCCAAGCCGTCTGCCCCACCTCATACTTGTCCGCCCCCTCCACTATCACCTCGTCTCCCTCTACCCTCACCTGCACGTCCCCGACTATTTCCGCCACCCGTGGGGCTTTCTCGCCAAGGAAGTTCAGGATCAGGACCCTCTTTTTGTCGGCCTCCACCTTCACGCTTATGGGGAAGTGGGCATAGACAATCCTCAGTCTCTGCGACCATCCCTCCTTCACCCCCTTGAAGGCATTCCTCAGATGGGCCTGGACGGTCCCAAGCATGGCCTTGTGCTTCCTCCTCTCAAGCGGGACCCTCACCACGATTTCCTTGCCCTCCGCTGTCAGCTCCAGCCAAGGGATCTCAAAGGTCATGGTAACGGTGCCCTTGGGCCCGCTCACCTTCACCCTTTTCCCCTCGACCGAGGCCACGACCCCCTCCGGCACTGCTATTCTCTCCTCCCTTACCATACGTATGCAATCAACCTCCCCCCCAGCCCCTCTTCCTTGGCCCTCCAGTTGTGCATGACACCCTTCGGGGTCGAAACTACCAGCATTCCGAAATTGGAGGCGGGAAGGTACCTCTTCTCCCACTTCTCGAACTCCAAGTGCTTCACCGCGTGTCTGGGCTTTATCACCCCGCAATCGTTTATCTTCCCCAGCAGCTTCACCCTATAGATCCCGCCCCTTCCGTCCTCCACCCGCTCGTATCCCCCTATGTATCCCTCCCCGACCATCAGTTCCAAAATTTGCCCCAAAAGCTTGGAGGCAGGCCTCACCTCCACTTCCTTCTTTCTGGCTCTCTCGTAATTCTTTATTTTTGACAGGGCATTCGCCAAGGGGTCGTTCTCCATCTTAGTTGTATTTTTTGAATCCAATCTTGGGGGCCATTTCTCTGAAGCACCTCCTGCATAGATAGAGATCGAACTGCGTGTAGACCGGGCCCACCCTGCCGCACCTTCTGCACCTATGCTTCCCCTTCCCAAACAATTTCTTGACCATTAAGCTATTTGCACTCCAAACTTATTCTTAACCCACTCTATGGCCTCTTCTTTGGTGATCCTGTGCACCTTGGGAACCCTTCTTCGCCCCCTCCTCCTGTACATGATCCTGTAGCCCCTTCTCTTCAGGGAAACGCAAACATCCATCCCGAAAACCCCCAAATCCGGATCGTACTTGACTCCGGGGATGTCGATGTGCTCCCTGATCCCGAAAGAGAAATTACCGTAGCGGTCGAAGGAAGACTCCCTGAGCCTGTTGTCCACCCCCTTGAGCAAACGCCTCAGGAGTTCCATGCCCTTCTCGCCCCTCGCCGTGACCATGCACCCTATGGGCTCCCCCTTGCGTATCTTCCACTCCCTAATGGTTTTCTTGGCCAGGGTGCGCTTAGGTTTCATGCCGGAAACCTGTGTCAGAACCTTCTCGGCCTTCTCAAGTTTCTCCCCTCCCTCCCCAACTCCGAGGTTGAGCACCACCTTGTCCAGCATCACTTCGCGCATTGGGTTCATGGGAGAGAAATGAGGGGTGCCTCCTCCCCGATCACGAAGATATTGGACACGATGGTCTCCAGCCTTTCGCCGCCCCTTCCCTCCAGAACCGCCGTGTTGGGCTGAATGCTCCTCAGCTCCAAGATTTTCACTATCTTTCCTACCTTGCCAACATTCTTCCCTCCCGTTATAAGGGCTAGGGAACCCTCCCTGAAGGGAACCACCTGCAGCACCTCCTGGTGGGGGAGAGAGAGCTTTACCACATCCCTAGGGCGAAGCTCGTGAGGTTCCTTGAGGAGGAGAGTTCTACCATCGTGCAAACCCACCTGAACCTTTCCCCCAGCGATCGATTTTTTCCTCTCCACCCTGCAAAGCTTGAAGGAGACCTCCTGCGCCTCCACGGGGTGGGGCACGAGTTTGCCAAGCTGGTTGAGGAGAATCCTAAAGTGCTGTCCGACCGCGGGTAGTGAAACCACGTCCATCAGACCCACGGCAAATTTCGCCTCCCTCACCGGGCGACCATCCACCAGCACTCCCCCCCTCGCCAAGATTTTTGAAGCCTCCCAGAGCGAGCCGGCTACCTTCAGATAATCCCTAAGGATGACAGCCAAAGGGATGGATCGGCCGAGGGGGTGGGGGCCGGGCATCGCTTTGACCACCCAGGTCTTCCCCTTTTTGGGGAGCTGGAGCGCTCTGGGCATGGCCAGCCTCTTCAGGTGCCTGCTTCCGCCCATCTTCGCCATCTCGGAATGGTTGCCTTCCCTAAAATCCTTTCAGCAGGGCTTCCATCTCCTCGTGCAACCTTTTCAGTCTTTCAAGCGCCGGATGTCCCTCGCCGAGCTCGGCCCTGAAAGCGTCCAAAACCCTCTCAAAAGGAACGACCTCCCTCCCCATCACGAGTTTGTCCGCGTAGGTCACGATCTTCTCTTCGAGCGTGGAGGGTAGGAAATCCCTTTTGGGCAGTCCCAGCCTTTCCGCTTCCCCGGCGGGTATCCCAGCTCCGAGATGATTTTCGGCGAAGCGGGCAAACTCCCCCGCCCCCATCTGCCTGAGGATTTTCCCTCCCTCCACCCCGTGGTGGATCCCGTGAGTTCTCGCCCTGCCCACGTCGTGGAGGAGACTGCCGATTCGCACCTCCTCCAGTTTGACCTCCCTGGACCTGGAAATTTCCTCCGCGAGTTTTGTTGCCACTCTCTCCACTGCCAAGCAGTGCTCAATCACCTCCTGGGAACAGCCGGCCCTTCTCAGGAGTTCCAGAGCCTCTTCACGAAGCAATGCTCGTATTGCGGAACCCTTCCAGCACCCTGATTCTCTCCTCGAGACTCTTGACCACCGGAGTGTTGTCGTAGTGCTCCAGCCTCTCCCCGCAGGTGGGGCAAGTGAAGTTGAGCTCCATGGCCACGTCCATGGATACCTTCGGACAGTTGTTACTGCACCTGAAGAAGAGGGTGTTCTTCTCATACTCAAGCCTCTCCCTGAGTTTTTCGAGCATCTGCCTTCGGTGAATTTCCAGGCCCTCCATCGCCCTTTTCGGTTCCACGTACCAGTGGTACACATACCAGCCCGTCCCGTCGTCCCTCGTCCTCCTGTAGTTCACCAGCCTCCTCTCGTAAAGATCGTAGAGGATCCTCCTCACCACATTCACCTTCAGCCCCGTGGCCCTGGCGAGGCCCTCATCTGTGAGTTCCCTCTCCATCAGAGCGGAGATGATGAGATGCCCGTGATCGCCACAAACCGCATCTATCAACTCCTTCACCTCCGTATTGCTAACTGGAGGCGTTTTCCTCGGGCTCTTCTTTCTGGTTTTTGCCTTCTTCAAACGGTCACCCCGAATACTCGAATAATTTATGAAGATAACTTCCTAAAAGGCTTTCTTTTGCCTCTTTTTTGAAGATTTCCCACCCACCGCTTCGCTTCCAGTTAAAATTTTTAAACAAGTTTAGGAAACTAATTTCTGTCTGATGGTCTCAAGCAGGGCCTTGAGACCTACCCCATACCTTGCGGAGATGGGCACGAAGGAATAAGGACAGTGGTTGAGGAAATCAATCCTAGACTGCAGTTCCTCGGGGGTCAGGAGGTCTGTCTTGTTTAGGGCGATCAGGATTTTTGTGCCATACTGCGAGAGGATATCCAAGCAGCTCTTGGCCTTCCTGCAGAGCTCCGGTAGGGGGTCGGAAGAGTCCAAGACCAGCACCACTAGGTCCGCCAAGTAGATTTCCTCCAGCGTGGCCTTGAAGGCCTCCACCATCCAGGGAGGGAGATCCTCAATGAACCCCACCGTATCGGTAAAAAGGAGATCCGGGCTGCCCACGGCCATCCTCGTCCGCGTCGTGAGGGTGGTGAACATCATGTCATCCACCTCCACCTCCGCACGGGTCAGGGCGTTCAGGAGGGTGGACTTCCCCGCGTTGGTGTATCCCGCGAGGGCAACCAGTTTGAATCCCCTCCTTCTCCTCAGCTTCCTCCTCTGCTCCCTGCCCTTGGAAACGGAAGCCAGCTTCCTCCTGAGGAGGGCCAGCCTGCGCTTGATGGTGTCATAGTATATGTTGACCTCATACTCCCCCCGCCCCATCCTGCCCGGTTGCTCGACGGAGAGTACCCTCCTCACCCTCTCCCTCGCCCTAGGGAGTTCGTACCTCAGCCTAGCGTACTCCACCTGCAGTTTCGCCTCGGGCGTTCCAGCTCTCATGGCAAAGATGTCCAAAATGAGCTGAAACCTGTCCACCACCTCCACCTTGAAAAGCTCCGACAACCTGAAGGCCTGGGAGGGGGTCAGGGGGTTGCCGAAGATCACCTTCTGAACCCCAAGCTCCTTCACCTTCGCCGCTACCTCCCTCGCTTTTCCCTCTCCCACTTGGTAAGCCGGGTCGGGTTCCCTCACCTGCTCCACCTCCCCGGCGATCTCGTACCCTAGCGTCCTGCATAGGGCGCGGAGCTCATCCATCCTAGAAGGCTGGCCTGGGGAGCGCCTCTCCACCAGCAGAACCCTCACAAATATCTTTACTAATCCAGTCTTTAGTGCGCGCTTGGCTTCCCGCAACATGCTTGGTCGTCCTCCTTTTTCTTCCCTTCGCGGAGGGCAGGGGGTTCTACTACAATTCGATCGCTCAGGAGTATCGGCTCAACTCTGATAAAACGGCGACGGTTCAGGTGGGCTTTGAGGTGGTTAATCCAGAGATAGGCCAATCCCTCACCGGCATAAGCTGGACGGTGCCCTACGCGGTCACAGAAGTGAGGGCCTGGGACGAGCGGGGAAGTTTATCGGTTTCCACGGAGAAGAGGGAGAATCAAACCACCATGAGTATCTCTTTCAGATCCCCCGTTTACGGGGGGCAATCGCTCAGCTTCTGGCTGGAGTACAGGGGAGAGGGGATGGTGCACGGCGTGGATTCCGAATTCAGGGGAAGGTTCGGAGCCTTCCAGGCCGGGGAAAGGGAGGTGAGAAGCTATGAGGTTCGTGTGGTGGGTCCTCCGGGCACTAGGCTCTTCCTCACTAGCCCCTCAGCTGAGGTTCAGGGGGAAAACGTCCGCCTGCGAACGAGCCTGAGGGCGGGGGAGAGTTTTGAAGGGCTGCTGGCCGTCTTCTACCGCACCCCCATCTCGTACAGAGTTTCCTTGGTGGAGACCCTAGCCAACAAAGGAGGGGAGGACAGCACAGTGCTCCTAGATATCCTCCTTTTTAATCTCTCCCAATCACAGTTCGCGGCCCTCTATTCCTCCTCCCACCCGATAGAGTCCATCTACGTGGATGAGGAGAACAACTGGCACGCCTGCTTCAAACTGAGACTCAGATCCGGTGCCACAGAGAACATCAGGCTGGAACTCCTCTGGATCTGCGACATCCACTCTCCCGGGGTGGGTCCCGAAAACTCCGGAAGGCTCGCGGAGGTGGGGCCTGCACTGGATCCCTATCTGAAAGGGGACGAGTGGTGGGAGGTGGATAACCCATACATCCAGCAGATAGCAAGCCTGCTGGCGGCGGGCGAAACGAACATCTACCACTTGGCCGAGAAGATCGTCCGTGGAGTGGGCAACATGCTGGAGTACAGAGAAACCGAATTCAGGCAGGGGGCCCTCCAAACCCTTCGCAGGGGGACGGGGGACTGCGATGGGTACAGCGACTTAACCATCACACTCGCAAGGGCCAGCGGTCTTCCAGCAAGGCTCTGCTTGGGCTGGGTCCTCAAGGAGAGCGGCTCAGGGGGACATGCCTGGGTGGAATTCTATACGCCAAGCTTTGGGTGGCAGCCTGCAGACCCCACCTGGGCCGAGAACTGGGGGGACTATTTATTCACCTCAGATCCCGTTAGGTTGCTGAGGGGCGTCAGGGGATTGAGTTCCTCCAATTCCACCGTTTCCATCAGCTATTTTGGACCAACGCCCACCATGGAGGAGCTAGCGAGCGTCTCCCAACTAAAGGATCAAGAGATCCTGCCGCTGCTGCTACAGGCCTGCAACCTCTCCCTCCGAATGGCCGAGCAACTTGCCAAACCGGAGAATCCCACCCTAATGGAAGCACGGAGCTTTTACGAACTCGCCAGCAACCAAGGCTCGGTGGAATCCGCCCTCCGCTCCCTCTGGTGCTCCTACCAAATTTTGTCGAAGCTGGGGAAAAAGGCGGAACTACGACAGAAGCTACTTCCTCGCTGGGTTCCCATCCTCGTGCTCCTAACCACCGGGATGCTCGCCGTTGTTAGGCTTTTGCTCCGAAAGAGGTAAATCTCCCGCCGTAAATTTTAGTTGGCACGGATGATGAGCGCCTTAGTCTGGAGAATATGACAAGTGATGGGCGACCTGACGTGCCATTTATGGAAGAATGATTACTGCAGCTCCGTGACCCGTGGGAAACCATCGGGCCGATTTACTCCTCCCGGGAGTTAGTCACGACTCACCTCTCGGGCTCAGCTCAACTAGGAACTCCTTTGTTCTGGTACCATCCCCCAAGGAGAGAATCTTCGGGATGTCCTCTGGCTCGTCTAGATCCAAAAAGGTCCCCGCGGAGCGGAAAACCTTGGGCTTGAGTCCGGCCCTGAGCGCCTCCGCAAAGTGGGAGCTGAAGCTCTCTCCCCCGAAACGGAGGGGTATGACCGTGGGAGGGTGGAGGTAAAGGGCTCCTGTTCCTCCTCTCTGGGTCGGTGAAAGGACCACAAACCTCTCCCCCTCGCCCATCTCCAAGAGCTTTTCCACCTCCCATGCCCTCAGAAGGGGAAGGTCTGCCGGGAGAAGGAGCACTGAGTCTGATCCCAAGCGAGCCGCTTCCTCCCTCCCGAGCTCAAAAGCCAAATTCACCCCCCCACCTATGTCTCTCACAATCCCACACCCAAACTGGACGGCAAACCGGAGCACTTCCTCGTCCGGGCTCACCACCAGCGTCGGAATTCCTGCATGCTTCAGCGCCCTCAAGACATCCTCAAGCATGCACAGCACCAGTGCCTTCCTCTCCTCCGGCTTCAGGACGCGTCCCACCTTGGATTTGGCAAGTTCCAGCGATTTCACCGCCGTCACGGCCCGCGCCTTCAAGTCAACCATCACTTTTTTGAGGGAAACCTTTAGATGGCCGTGGTGACCTACTCCAAGAATGTCTTCATCCCCCTTACCAACATGTGCCGGAACCGCTGCTCCTACTGCGGTTTCAGAAAGGATCCGGCCGAGGCTTGGTTTTTATCCCCCCAGGAAGTTTTCTCCAAGGTTTTGAAGGCGAAGGAGCTGGGGTGCTCGGAGGTTCTCATAAGCTTGGGAGAGTACCCGGAGTTCCACCGGAAGGCTAGGGAAAGGCTGGAAGAGATGGGTTTCAGATCCACGGTGGAGTACCTGGAGGACCTCTGCAGGCGCATCCTCAGGCTCAACCTGCTCCCGCACACCAACGCTGGGGTGATGGAGGCGGATGGGCTCAGGAGGCTGAGGAGGTACAACGCCAGCATGGGGCTCATGCTCGAGTGTGCCGCTGAGCTGGAAGCTCACCGGGAGAGCCCCGGAAAAAATCCGGAGTTGAGGCTGGCTTTCATAGAGACGGCCGGGAGGCTGAAGATTCCTTTCACCACGGGACTCCTGATCGGAATCGGGGAAACGAGAGAACAGAGGCTGGAATCCCTGAAGGCCCTGAGGAGGCTACAGGATGCCTACGGACACCTGCAGGAGATCATCATCCAGCCCTTCCGCCCCAAGCCCGGAACCCCCATGCAGAATTTTCCCCCACCCAGCGATGAGGAGGTTCTCGAAGCGGTGAGGATGGCGAGGGAAATCTTCCCTGAGCTCGGTATTCAGATTCCACCAAATCTGGTCTCCGATGTGCTTCCCTTCCTCGAGGCGGGCGCCAACGATCTGGGCGGCATCTCCCCTCTCACCCCGGATTTCATAAACCCAGAACATCCCTGGCCAAACCTGGAGCAGCTTAGGGAAAGGCTGGAGAGCGCGGGCTTCACCCTGCGGGAAAGACTCCCAATCTATCCCTCTTTTGTACGCCGAGAGGATTTCATGTCGGAGGAAGTAAGGGAAGTGGTGAGGAGACTGACCGACGATGAAGGATACCGCCGCTAGGGAGGAATTTCCAGAAATTTTAGAGGAGGCCGCCCAGAAGGAACTTGACCTCTCACAGACCGAATACCTGCTCACCGCAAGGGGTGAGGAAATCCGGTTGCTGGTGAGGGAGGCGGACGAACTCAGAAAGAAGCAGGTGGGGGAAACCGTGACCTATGTTATAAATAGAAATATAAACTTCACCAACGTATGCGTCAACGACTGTCGCTTCTGTGCCTTTAGGCGACCCCTCGGACATCCAAGGGCCTTCCTGCTGACCCCCGAACAAATCAAGCAGAAAGTGAGGGAGGCCTTGGCACTCGGGGCCACGGAGGTTTGCGTGCAGGGGGGTATTCATCCAGGGCTAAGACTGGATCATTACTTGGAGGTGCTGCGTGCCATAAGGGAGGTCTCTGAGGACATACACATACATGCCTTCTCACCGCAGGAAGTCTCCCACCTCGCGGAGAAAGAAAATCTGTCCGTGAGGGAGGTGCTGAGAACGCTGAGAAAGGAGGGGCTGGGGTCCATGCCAGGAACCGCGGCTGAGATTCTCTCCGATCGAGTGAGGGGGATTATATGTCCTAAGAAGATAGGCGCGAAAAGGTGGGTTGAAATCATAGAAGCCGCCCACAGCCTCGGCATCCCGACCACTGCCACCGTTATGTACGGGACAGTCGAAAACCTGAGGGAGAGGGCCGAGCACCTCCTGCTCCTCAGGGAAATTCAAAAGAGAACGGGAGGGTTCACCGAATTCATTCCTCTGCCCTTTGTGGGGAAAAGAACCGAACTCGGGAAAGAAGTTTTGGGACCCAGCCTGCTTGAAAGCCTGCGTCTTCATGCGGTGGCGAGGCTAGTGCTGGGGAGATATATAAGAAACCTTCAAGCCTCTTGGGTTAAGCTCGGTCCCCGAGGCGCGCAGCTCATGCTACTCGCTGGGGCCAACGACTTAGGCGGAACGCTTTTCGAGGAGAACATAACGAGGGAAGCTGGAGGTAGGTGGGGACAGTACATGACACCGGGGAGGCTGAGGAAACTCATCTTGGAAGTGGGAAGGATTCCCGCTCAAAGATCGACCCTATATGAAATTTTGGCCTCCGGATCGTAAAATAGTGCGGCTCCTCATGTCGAGGTTTGCCAACTCCGCGAGCTTATTCGTTTTATTTTATATGGCAGCAAGCTAGCGGCACCAACAACGTTTCAAATTTCGATTTCCTCAGACTTTAAGCACACAGGTTTAGGGAAGAATGCCAATCAGGAGGGAACTCGCCATCGCGCTCGGTTGCGCCGGCATGGTCTTCGGCGTGCTGGGCTTCCTCTACTTTCCCTTTATCTTCGGCATCACAGCGGTGGTCTGCGGGTCCATTTCATACTTATATGCCCCCCGCACGGAACGGGAGTTCGCTCTGGCTGCCCTCCTTCTAGGGTTAGCGGCGCTGAGCTTCTGGATCTTCCTGTTGATCCTGCCCGCCCCTTAGCAGGGTCAGAATCTGAGAGGCCAGCCTCTTTCTAGCCGTGTGGTTCGGCAAGAGGAGCTCGGCAAATCGCACGGAAATTCCAAGCTCTTGGATTTCGGCAGCGTACCCGGCATCCCTAGCATCCACGAAAAGCGTCCCGATCACCCCTTTGTACATCTGTGCGATGCCCACCGGGCTGACCTTGAAGCCCAGTCCCCTCATCAGAACCCCCGCCGGGCCGCTCACGGGACGTCCGCCGATGATGGGGCTCACCGCCACCACTTTCCCGCGCATCTCCTCTAGGCTCTCCCTGATCTTCCGGATGGAGAGGATGGGCCCGATGCTCGTAACGGGATTGCTGGGCCCGATGACGATAAGATCCGCCTCCCTCAGCGCCTCTAGGACTCCCGGTGCAGGCTCAGCCGTCTCCGCCCCTTCCATTCTCACTCCCTCCACCTCCACCTCCCCCCTCCGCAGGATCCAGAACTCGTGGAAGCTCATCTCCCCCTCTTTCGTCAGGATGCGGGTGGTGACCCTGGAGTCGGACATGGGAAGGAGCTTGGCCCTAACCCCAAACCTCCTGCACAGCTCCCTCGTCGCCTCCGAGAGGGTGAGCCCCCTCCTCATCAGCTCGGTCCTCAGCCTCTTGGTCTCCCTGTCCCTGTCCCCTATCCTCAAAATCTCCACAATACCTTGCGACTTCAGCCTCTCGTGTTCGAAAAAAGTGTCCCCCCTTATCCCATACCAGGTCTCCTCATTGACGATGCCGGCGAGGGTGTAGAGAAGGGTGTCGAGATCCGGTGAGACGTAAAGCCCGCTAACCTCCAGGTCTTCCCCCGTGTTGCCCACGACAGTGATCTCCTCTTGCCTAACCAGCTGGAGGAAGCCCTGAATTAGCTTGGGGGTCCCGGTCCCTCCGGAGAGAAAAACCAGCTTCACCGAACCAAGAAGTGATAGCGGTTGGAAGAGAGGGTTTCTTCTCCTCTCGTTAGGAGAAGCTCAAGGCGCAAATCGATGGGCTCTCCGAAGCTGAGGGAAATCTCCCCCGCCTTCCGAACTGAGTCGGCCGGGACCTCGAGCTCAAAGGATCCCTCCGATAACACTTCAGCCTTCTCCTCGCCAGGGCAGACGGTCCTTGGCATGGAGAGCACAGGAAAGTTAATCCATGGTAGGTGGATTTCGGCGAAAGTCCACTTTCTGCTCCCCTCTATCACCCGGTTTCTGGTTCTGCTCAGCCTCCACTCAACCACACACGTGCCGAATTCCCTGTGCCAGTCATTCACCACCCAAACGGGCAGTCTGACCTTCTCCCCCCTCCTGAAGATGCTCTTCTCCCAATCCACGCAGACCAGCAAGGGGGAGTAGGCTTGCCTGAGGGCCTCGTACCCAAGCATGGGGTTCCTCTCATGATCCAGCACGCCCCAGCCGATGGAGGGCCACCAGTTCACGAACCAGAAGCTGAGACACCCGCCCGTCGGGTTGTATTTTTTGATCCTGAACTGCTCGATGTAGTACTTCAGGAGCTCCGCTTGGTAGAGCTGGCTCGCCTTAGCAAATTCCTCAAAAGTGCGATATTTCCTCCAGCTTCCTAGGTAGGTACAAAGAATGGAAAGCTGGGCGTCGTGATATCTCCATCTCTTCACCTTCGGCGGCCAAGCATCCTCCACCCACCTCGTGAAGCCTAAAGGGATGGCTTGGGATCCGAACTCGGTGGGAAAGGGATCCCTCCTCTTCCTAACGCTGGTGAAAAGTCCGCCGTACCAGCCCAAGTATATGTGGGAATCCCCCTTCCCGGAGGCCTTGTGCACCGGGCGGCTGGGATCGATGGAGGTGGCAACCTGGAAGAGTTCATCGTCGAGCCTCCTGTTCCCCATCTTGAACCATATCCAGAGCGGTTCGTTGTGGCAACACCAGAGGACGACAGAGGGGTGGTTGTAGTACAGGTATATCATTTCGGCCAGCATTCTCTTGCACTTCTCCCTGAACTCCCTGTCCGCCCTGTAACCCCACTGGAGGGTGAAATCCTGCCAGACCATGATCCCCCGTTCGTCAAAGACGTCATAAAGAAGAGGGGGTTCAAGATGGGCGTGAACCCTCACCATGTTCATGTTGGCCCGCTTTATGAGCTCTGCATCCTTCTCGTACAGCTCCCTCGAGACCCTAGACATCCACTCCGTGGAGAGATAGTTAGTTCCCCGGATGAAAATCTTCCTACCGTTGAGGAACCAGTGATAGGCCTCGGGCCCCACCCTCCTATCTCCCCTCTTCTCAAGCTCCCCGCCCAGCCTCACCTCCCTCACACCAAACCTGTCCTCCCTCTCGTCCCAGCACTCGCCATCCTTCACAATCCTGCTCCTGAGGGTGTAGAGGTGGGGGCCTCCAAGCTCGAGGTGATCCCACGGGAACCAGAGCTTGGGATTCTCCAGCGGCCACTCCAACCGCACGCGATTGCAACCGGGTTCGGCGACGACCTTCCAGGCCTTCCTTACCCCTTCCAACTCCAGTTGAAGTTCCACCTCCTCCGGCGAGCTAGCTTCGTTCGAAAGGAAAACGTCGACAAGGGCCCTAGCGTTCTTCCCCTCCAGAACCGGCGTGATGAGGACCCAGTCAAAATGAACCCTCCCCGAGACCAAGAGCCGAACTGGCCTGTATATCCCCCCTGTCCCCAGCGATTGGGAAAGCTTCGGGCTCAGACAGTCGCCGGGCCTGCAGTCGTGAAAGTTCAGGACCCCCTTCGGGTAGTGCTTGGTGGATAGGAAGGTCAGCAGGACCCCTCTGCCCCTTATGCCACGGTCAAAGGGATTCTGAACCTTCACCACGAGCACGTTTTCCTCCTGAAGCTTGCCCGTCAGCCTGAACTGGAAGGGACAGAAGTAACCCTCGTGCTCACCCAGTTTCTCCCCATTGAGCCAAACCTCGGCCAGGTAGTCCACTCCCTCAAACAGTACTCTCACCTCCCCCTCGAGCCTGCCGAACCTTTTTCTGAACCAAACCGGTTTATAAAAGTTCTGGAGTTCACACCTGTCCACAAAGTTGCTTGGAACCTCCATCTCCTCCCAATCGGTGTCCGAGAACTCTGGGTAGAACCAGCCCCTCTCCTCGCCTTTTTCTTCAGGATCTGGTTTAAACTTCCAGCGACCGTTCAGCTCTAAGGTTTTGTGTAGGTGGTTCTTCACTTCGGATCCCTGAACTGACACCCCCTCAACTTCCCTTGCCTTCGCTAGAGGGGCGAAGATTGAAGGAGGCGGAACTGGATACATTGCTGGCCGCATAAAGTTCTGGTGCTGAAAACTTTTATGGGATGAGTGCCGGTATGTCCCATCCCAAACCTAGAAAAGGATTCCAAGCATGACTCCGAGCATGAAATAAGCGGAGGCGTTGTACGCCTCGAGCAGGAAGACCTTAAGCACCAAGATTCTGGGCTTTCCCTTGAAGAAAGTCCAAGGCCTGAATCCCCTCAACATCAGGTAGAACTCGAGCCCGCCCGCAAACGGGAGGACCAGCAGGAGGAGGAGAAGGGAGGTGGTGCCCAAAAAATACCCGCTCACCACCCCGACAGGCAGGTATCCCGCAAGCCTTTCCACCAGCCCTCCCTTCGCGTGCTTGGGCGGAATCTCCACCCCCCAGCCCCGGTAAAATTCTATGATCTGGGGCAGGCGGAAGATGTCCACAAAGGGGAGAAGCCAGAGGAGGATTTTCACTCGAGGAGAGCGAGGATGAGCAGACCCGTAGGTATGAGGGCGCCCACCAAGGCCGCTATCAGGGTCTTTATGTCCTCTATGACCGCCCCCGTGCCCCACTGCTGCATGAACCCGAAAACTCCCCAGGTGCCGTCCAAGAAGAGTAGGATGCCAATTAGGCCCAAGATCAGGGTTGCCACCCCTATTCCCCTAGCCTTCCCTCTAGCCTGCCAGATGACAAAGCCGCCGTCGAAAAGGCCAAGCAGGCCGAGCGCCAGCGTGAAGAGGGGAAGCCACGCCATTTTTTACCACTTGTCCCCTTTTAAATCCCTCATGGCTTGGGCAGCCAGCCGTTCTCTTGGTACCACTCCACCGTCTTTTTGAGCCCCTCCCTGAAGTCCGGCCACATGCAGGTGAAGCCCGTGGACTTGAGGGCCGAGGTGTCGTACCACTTGTCCCCCGCCGGTATCCACTTCCAAGTGGAGAGCTTGACCGCCCCGTAGGAGAAGAGCCAGTCCATGTCTATCCTGGGCCTGAGGAAATCCTTGAGGTTGTACTTCTTGGCGACCACCTCCCATTTCTGCTGCGCGAATTTGTTCACCATCCTGAAAGTTGAAACGATGGTCTTCTCCAGCGTGGGGGCGAGCGGGGAGGTCATGGCGATGACCACCTTCACCAGCCTTTTGAGGATGGGGAGGGGCACCCCCTTCTCGATGCCCAGAGCGTCCGCCATGGCATCGAACATCTCGGTCAGGCTCACGGGCTTGTCATCCGCCACGTTGAAGGCCTTCCCCACCGTCTCCGGCTTTTTGGCCAAGTGGATGGCCGCCCTAGCAACGTCGTCCGCGTGCACATGGTGGGTGAGCATATCACCCACGATCCTTATCGGAGCCTTCTTGACCTCCCAGTACCCGGCCACCACGGTGGAGAGGAAGAGGGCCACCCCGTACTTGCTCCCCGGCCCATACACGAGGGTGGGTCTGATGGCCCTGAGGGGGAGCCCCTTCCTCACGTAGCTCATCGCCACCTGCTCGCCCATCCACTTCGTCTTCTCGTAGTTGTTGGTGGGGTTCTTGGGATGGGCCTCGTCTATGGGTATGTACAGGGTCCTGCCATACACCCCCACCGTGCTCCAGTGCACAAAAGATTCCACCCCTGCCTGAAGAGCGGCCTCGCACACGTTTCTGGTGGCGATCACATTGGCATCGAACAGCACCTCATATGGGAGGCTGAAGTCGAAGAGCCCCGCCACGTGAAAGACCCACTCAACATCTTTCAACAGTCCCGGTAGTTGCTTACGGTCTAAGAGGTCCGCCTTCATCACCTCCGCCCCCTCCTTCTCCGCCCATTCTAGGTTCGCCCTAGGCAGGTCGGTGGCCCTCACCTGGTAACCCTCCTTCAGCAACCACCTCACCACGTGCGAACCTATGAAGCCTCCGGAGCCGGTGACCAAACAGCGCTTCATCCGTAAAGTTGCCTCCTCACTTCCTCCAATCCCAGCTCCTTTAGCTTCTCCTCGGACGGGAGCCCACTTGCAGGATCCCACCCCAGCTCCTGGAAGAAGGACCACTGGGCCTCGATGAGGTTGCATCCCCCGACCGCCCGCTGGGGGAGCCTGAAGTCCTCCGGCCTTATCCCCTCCCTGTAATTGAAGGCCTGCATTATAGTCAGAATTCTCTCCCCCACTCGACGGAACTCCTCCCGACCCATGTCCCACCCGGTAGCCGCATTAACATAGTCCAGCAACCTCCAGTTCTTCCCCGCCGTCAGGGGACCGAAGAGGCATGCCCCCGCCGCCGAAAGCGCGTGGAAATAGGCCGAGGCAAGAGCCGCCCTCCTGCCATGGAACTCCCAGTTGCTGAACCTCCAAGATTTTGGATACAGCAAAGGAGAAGGTTCGCCGCCCAACACTTGATCCAGCTGCTCCAAATCGATGAAGGTCACTGCGTGAAGATGCTTGCCAGGGACCGGCTCCGCCTGATATGCTATGCCATACCCTGGGTCTTGGCGAGGATCGTGCATCGCCAGCTCTATCCCGCCCGCGTGCACGGCCAGGGGTTTTGAGTTGGGTATTTTCTCCGATGCCCTCTTCACCCCATCGGCCAAGAGATCGCCGATGCCCTCTCTAGCGATGATCTTTTCCACCAGCATCACGTGGGTCTGCCCGTCTCCCCACCTCAGCGGGAAGCCTATCTCCTTCTCAGTGAGCAGCCCCTTCTCATAGCACTCGCACGCAAAGGCAACCACGGAGCCCGTTGAGATACCGTCCAAGCCGGCCCTGTTGCAGAGGTCTATCTCTTTCAGAACAGTTTCAAGATCCGAGTTCAGGCAGTTGGAACCAAAGGACGCCAAACACTCGTACTCCACCTTCACCTCCTCGAGCTGGTACCTGCCGCCACTGGCCACAAGGTTGGTGCATCCCAGCGGGCAGGCCTCACAGACGTGCCTCGCCTTTTTCAGCTTGAGGATGGACTCATCCGTCAGCCTCATGACCTCCCTCACGGAGAAATCCTCCTGCGTTCCGGCCCAGTTCTTTATGGGGGCATCCTGTGAAGTCATCGACCATCCCGCAAAGCCCGGGGTGCCGTACCTCCCCATCAACACGCGAAAGAAGAGCGGCTGAATTCTGACCAGCAGGGAGGACCACAGGGTGAGCCTACCCACAAGTGGCACGAACCTGCCCCATCTCATTCTTAGAGTGTCCTCGTCCGTGAGCTTGGTCAGCGATGTCTTGTACTTGGCCAGGAACTCCCTGTTCAGCTGCACCAACCTCTCCCTTGAGTGAACCTCCACCCTCTTGGTTCCCACTACTGCCACCGCCTTGAGTTTCTTGCTCCCCATCACCGCCCCCATGCCAGTCCTGGCGGCGATGCGGTTGCGCTCGTTCACTATCCCAGAGATGAGGGAAAGCTTCTCTCCCGCCTGCCCGATACATGCCACCTTGGCTCTCGGAGCTTCCTTCTTTATCAGAGCATCGGTTTCGTAGACATCCTTTCCCCAGAGGTGGGAGGCGTCGCGGATCTCCTTTTTGCCGTCCTCAAGGTAGAAGTAAACCGGTTGACTGCTCCTCCCGGTGAAGAAGATCGCATCATAGCCCGCCCTCCTGAGCTCCGGACCAAAGGATCCGCCGGCGTTGGCCATCCCGAACCCGCCCGTGACGGGGGACTTGGCCGCCACCATGTATCTCCCGCAGAACCAAGCGCCAGTCCCGTTGAGAAGACCGGCGGCGAAGCAAAGGATGTTCTCCTCCCCCAGCGGGTTTGCCCCCGGTTTCATCCGCTCGAAGAGAAACTTGGAGGCGAGACCGTAACCACCGAACAGCGCCCTGTAGACTTCTTCTCCGAGCTCCTCCTCCCTGACCTCCTGTGCGGAAAGGTCTACCCAAAGAACCTTCCCTTGGTGAGGCGGCATGTCAGGAGGAGGGGGTGTAGGGTTTCGTGTCCTTGCGGTATTCCCATTTCTCCCAGCGCTCCTTGGCCTCCGCGATTTTGGTCTCCATGTCCTGTACAATCCTCACCTGTCCAAGCCTGAGCTTCTCCACAAACTTCTCCGCCTCCTCCCTGCGCTTGCAGAAGTAGAGAATCTTTCCGTCCTTGACCACCTTGAAGTTGAGGGGCTGGTAGAACCACTCCTGATACTTCTGCCTCTCCTCGTCCGTGACCTCTTGGATGCTTATCCTTGCCGCCTCCTCCGGGGAAAGAGGATCGGCAATCTTGATCGGCTCCTCCTCCTGCCAGCCGGCGAAGGGCTCAGTCTTGTCCTCCACGGTGAGGGCCCAGAGAATGCCTCCGTGCCTAGGTGTCCTACCGAAGAGGCCGAAGAAGAGAGTGCCTCCAAACCAGAACCAGAAGGGATAGGAGAGGGTGTAGAAGAATCCCAGCCAGAAGGGAACCGAGGAAGAGGGGAGCACGCCCGCCCAGCTTTGGATGATACCCAGATTCGAGAGGAGGAAATTCAACCAGAAGATGAGGACGGCGCACTCGAGCATGAAGATGAAAGTATCGGGGTTTCTCTTATGGCGTCTCTTGGCCGGCCAGCCCAGCAGGAAACCGCCCACGAAAAGGATCAGGATGTCGTAAGAACCAACGATCAAAGCTTGCCCTCCCTCTTGCACCAGATGTAATAATCCAGAAGCCCTTCCCTCGGGTCCTCAAACCTGTACTTGAAGCCCAACTCCTTCAATTTCTCATTGGAAAACCAATACTGGTGGGTGATGTACTGTATTTCCGGAACGTCGAACTTGGGCCTCTTCCCCTTCTTCCTCGCCCTCGCGTCCAAGAACCTTCCAATCTTGATAACGAGACCCGAAACACGTTTGTAGAGGGACCAGTGTACCGGCACCCTGTAAATGGGGCTGCAGTAACCCAAGTGGGAGACGAACTCGGAGAACTCAGACTGGGTGATACACTTGGACAGCACATTGTACGCCTCTCCTATGGTATCTTCCCTCTCCGCCACGAAAATAGCGGCTTCGCACAAATCCCTGACATGAACGGTGGGATACATGAGCTGCTTCTCCCTAGGATAAATCCTGACCACCGCTCCCACCCCAAACTTCCTAGGTCCGAGCAGGGTCTTGTATACCCCATAGATGTGCCTAGGCCCATAGATAGGAGCGGGCCTGAGAACGGTTAGGGGGAGGCCCTTCTCCCTGTAGTACTTCCAAAGGAGTTTCTCCTGCTCCACTTTCGACCTCGAGTAGTTGTTGGGGGGATCGTAGGGGGCGTTCTCGTCCCCCGGCAGGTAGGGGGTCTCCCCGTACACCCCATCGGTAGCCCAGTGAACCCAGTGGCCAACTTTCCTCCCCGATGCCAGCCAAGCCTCCACCAGGTTTCTGTGCCCCTCCACGTTGACCTTGTAGAGGAGTTCCCAAGGGGCGAAGTAATCGTAGAGGGAAGCGATGCTGAAGACCGCGTCATAGTCCCTCGTGAAGAGCGGCTTGAGGGTTTCCGGCTTGGTGAAGTCCGCGGGAATAAACTCGGCTCCAGTCTTCTTTATTATATCTGAGTAGTAAACGGGGTGAAAGGTCCCCTTCTCTTGGTAGAAGACCTTGTGGTCGGACTCGGGGAGATCCGTAGCCACAATCTCCCAGCCCTTCTCCTTTAGAACCTCTAGCATGTTGCTACCCGTAAAGCCGCAAGCCCCCGTGACCAGAGCAACCTTCGCCAATCTTTTCACTGATGAGCGTATATAATTACCTATGCCATTCGATTCCGTGTCAAACCGTGGGACACTGAGATGTGTTTTCGGTGCGGTTACCCGCCCTTTTGAACGAGCTCGCGATAGATCGAGAGGGTTTCCATGGCCGCCCTGTCCAGTGTGAACCTTTCCAAAACCCTTTCCCTGGCGTTCCTGCCAAGCCTCTCCCTGAGTTCCCTATCCTTCAGTAGCTCTATGACGAACTTGGCTATGTCATAGGGAACATCGGGATCCACGTGAGAACCGCACCTCTTAGCGTGGGGGAGGTCACAGGGGTGCACCTGCTCCCTCAGCCCGGAAGTTCCCTTCGCCCCAACCACCACCGGCTTCCCCATGGCCATGGCCTCGGTGCAGACGATACCGAAAGGCTCGTACCTGGAGGGAAAAACCGCCACATCGCAGGCTGCATAGTAAAGGATTCTCTGGTGTTCTGGCAGGTACTCAAATTTCAGGATCACACTTTTCTCGATCCCAAGCCTCCTGACCATGTCCGAAAGCATGCCCTCCTGCTCTCCCTTTCCCACCACCACAAGCTTGGCATCGGGGACTTCCCTCAGGATGTAGGGCATCGCCTGAACTAGGGAGTCCGCCCCCTTCACCCAGCTCAGCCTTCCCACGAAGAAGATCATGGGACTTTCCCCGATTCCCAGCTCCTTCCTCAGTTGCTCCACCTCCTCCCTTGGAACCCTGGCTGGGTCGTACTTCTTCTCATCCACGGCATTGTAGACCACCCGTATCTTGGCCTCCGGGTAACCCAGCCCGATAAGTTCATCCCTCATGGCATAGCTCACCGTCACTATCCTGTCGGCCGTGAGGGCGGCGAGCCTCTCTATTTCCCTGATGGTGGGGGAGCCGGAGCCCCCGCTCCTGCCCTTTTCCGTGGAGTGAAAATGAACCACCAAAGGAAGCCTCAGATGCTTCTTGAGGATGATTCCTGCAAGTGAAGCCAGCCAATCATGGGCCACTATCAAATCGAACTTCCTCCCCTCCCTGGCCACAAGCTGGTTCACCACCTTGGTGCAGGTGAGGATGTTATACATGAGGGTCTCGGCAAAGAACTTCTGAGCCTGGGGAGCCCAAAGCCTCACATCTTGGGGGACCATGGCCGGGAGGATGTCGGTGGCCTCGACCGTCTGGGGGCGGTGGACCTCCACCCCTCTGTAAAGGTCTCTGGTCACAGCCTTGTTGTCCGGGTTTCTGGCAAAAACCAGCACGTTCTCCCCCTCCCTCACGAACCTCCAAGTCATCTCTACGGCGTAGGTGCCCAGCCCACCCCTGAAGTAGGGGGGGAACTCATCACAGAGGTAAAGGATGTTCATCCCGAATACTCCCCCCCTTCAATTAAACCTTGGGGAATCTGGAATGGAGAAGGTCATCCACGATCCCGTTCACGGGAGCATCAGGCTGGACGCCCTTGCGTTTAGGCTGCTGGAAACTCCGGAGGTGCAGAGACTGAGGGGAGTAAGGCAGATGGGGCTGGCGAACCTCGTCTTTCCTGGGGCCAACCACACCCGTTTCGAGCACGCCTTGGGCGTAATGCACCTCTCCAAGCTCCTAGCCTCCGACCTCGGGATTGAAGATTCTGCCGTCCTCCAGAGCGCTGCCCTCCTCCACGACATCGGGCACCCCCCCTTCTCCCACACCCTAGAATTCCAGATGGTGGATCGCCTCGGGAAGAACCACGAGGAGATGGCCTCCAGCCTGATTTCCGGCGAGACGAAAATCGAGCCAGATGCTCACCCCTGCGGGGAGGTGTTGAGGAAGGCCGGCGTGGATCCGGAGGAGGTGTGCGGGCTTATCTCGGGCTCACACAGGAAGAAGTACCTCGCCCAGATCCTCCACGGCGAAATGGATGTGGATCAGATGGATTACCTCCTAAGGGATTCCCACTTCACCGGGGTGGCCCTAGGAATGATAGACCTTCCCCGACTTCGCAGGGTAATGCGGGTGAGAGCTGGGAGGCTGGCAGTAGAGGAGAAGGGGATAGAGGCGGTGGAGGGCTTTCTGACCGCCAGGGACCTCATGTACTCCTCAGTTTACTTCCACCGGACCGTGAGGATAGCCGAGCTCATGATGGCTAACGCGACGGAGGTCCTGGTGGAGAGGGGAGAAAATCCCTACCTCCTGACCGAGTGGAAGCTGTTCTCCAAGCTGGAGGCCTTGGGTGGATACGCCGCCGAGATGGTGAGGAGGATCTGCTACCGCAAACTTTTCAAGCCTGTATATCTGGTGGAGCGCAAGGAACCCAGCGCAAAGCTTATGGGGAGAATCCACAAAACCTTCGGCAGCTGGAGCAGAATCTTGGAAATCCAGCGTGAGCTCTGCGATCGAGTGGGTGCACCAGAGGGGATGGTGGTGGTGGATGTGCCCGCGGTCGAACTTCAAGTTTCCGAGCCCAGAATGCGGGGGGAGGGGCTCATGGTGTTGAGGGGCGGGAAGCTCCTCCCGCTCTCAAGGCTTTCCCCCCTCGCCTCCGTCCTGTTGAAGAGGTTCGCCCCGCGGTACCTTCTCCAAGTTGCAGCGGCTCCCGAGTTCTCCAAAAAAGTGGAGAAGGCGGCCTATGAAGTGCTAGGCTGGCTGGGAGAGAACTCTCTTTCCGCTGGGCGTGGGCTTTAGAGTTCCATCCAAGTAACCAAGAAGCTGAAGCCTCCTAATCTGCCCCTTGACCACCGCCAAGGGTGCCTCCACCGCGCCCGAAATCTCCTCCACATTTGCCCCCTCCTCAAGCTCCCTCATGATCTGCCTCCCCAGCTCCCCCACCAAAATCTCATCCGCCAATTGCTGCTTGGTGAGCAAACCCAGGGAGGGGTAAGCCTCGAAAATCCGGCGCAGCATACCTCCCCCCACCTCTAACCTGTACTTCTTTTTGAGAATCTTTTCGCAGACACCGGAGCCGGCTATGGCCGTCCGCAGGCGCTCCAGATCCCTGACGAACTCCGCAAGAACTCCCTCGCTTCTCCCTACCTTCCGCGAGAGATTCTCGGAAAGCATCTCGTTCATCTCGCTCAGCGCCCTCACCTCCTCTTCCAACTCCCTTTTTCTCCTCGAGAGTCTCCGGGCTGCGGCACCCCTCTCCGCGGCGAGGCCCAAGGCCGCCACCAGCGCCAGAGCGAGCCAGAGAGACAATGGTTCCATTATTTTTTACGAGGGAAGCATAAAAGATAGGAGCGGCAGTAGTCTAGCCTGGTTAGGACTCAGGCTTGCCGAGCCTGAAGCGCGGGTTCAAATCCCGCCTGCCGCACTATCCAAAAACTCAACCACAGGCAAAAAAGTAGAAAAGCCATTAAGCCTCTTTTGCGCGTTACTCCGCGACATCTTGACTCTCTTTTTCTGTTCTAAGAGAAAATACAGATGCCACAGGTGAAGGTACTCCCCATAGCCTTCGATTCTTTCGGTGTGAGAAGCATGTCCACCTACCTGCAACTCGGGGGTCTGCACCTGCTCATCGACCCTGGAGTGGCACTCGGGCCCACGAGGTATGGGATGGGACCCACCGAGACCGAATTCCAGGCACTCGAGTACGCTAGAGCTCTCATCATGGAACTCTGCAAGAGGAGCGAGGTTCTGGTGGTAACCCACTACCACTACGATCATCACCCGTTTCCGGACGACCTGGAGATGTATCAGGTCTGCTTTTCTGGAAAAACTGTGTTCGCCAAGGATAGAAAGCAGAACATCAATCTCTCGGGAAAGCAAAGGGGAAAGATCTTTGAGGACAATGCCGGGCCTCTCGTCAAAAAGCTCGAGTGGGCGGATGGGAAGGAGATCGAAATGGGCGGGGTGAAGCTCTCCTTCTCGCCGGCGGTCTGGCACGGGGACGTGGGGAGCAAAGTGGGGAGGGTGGTGATGGTCTGCGTGGAGGGGGGCGGAAAATCCGTGCTCTTCGGGAGTGACGCCCAGAGTCTAGCCGACCCCGCCGCTCTCGATTGGGTGCTGAAGAAGAACCCGGATTTCATGATCCTGGACGGTTACCCCACCATTTTCGTGGGCTGGAGAATGAGCCAGAAGGCCTTCGAGGCTTCCAAGGAAAACCTGAAAAGGGCCATCTCGGAAACGCAAGCGGAACGCGTGATCCTCGACCACCATCTGCTGAGGGACATAAACTACAAGGAAAAAATCTCCGACGTCATCAAGTTGGCCGGGCGGGAGGGAAAGGAGCTGATGAGCGCCGCCGAGTTCCTGGGCCTAGAGAACTTTTTCCTAGAGGCTTGGAGAAAAGAGATACATGAAGGGAAGAGGGAAGTAAAGGTCGAGGAGTACTACCGGAAGCTGTGCGACAAGCTTGAGGTTTCCCCCTCCGTGCTAAGGTTCTCAGGCACCGTGCGGGCGGCTGTGGAGTAGGTTTTATTAGAAAGTCCCAGTGGTGAATGAGGGCCTCTGTGGCCTCCCTAGGCCTCCTGTTTGTGGTGGTGGGACTGGTGCTGATGGCCTTGAAGATAGGATACTTCGGCGAGTTCAAAATTCTGGGATACGGCTTCACCGTTGATACCTTTCTTCTAACCGTGAGCGGGCTCATCGTCTTCGTGGCCGGCCTAGCCCTGCCGGGTGGTCCCTCCGTGGTGATCGTCACCCCAAAACCAAAGGTAAAAATCAGGACGGTTGTGGCCTGCCCTTCCTGTGGAAAGTTTGTTTCTAGGAGGGCCAGACACTGCCCCAACTGCGGGAGGAGACTAAAGCCCTAGCGGCTTTTCTTTTCCCAGAGACACTTCCTCCCCACTTCTATCCTCACTATCCTGTGGTAGGGGATGGCAACCGTCTCATTACCCGAGCGCACGTACATGAAGCTCCTGTCCGTGGAAAGGATGTCAGATCCCCTGATCTTTCTGAGGTTCCCGGTCGCCCCCCGGTGGATGATGGTAATGCTCGCCTCCCCCAGCCTCCCCTCGGCCCACTTGAGCCTATCCAGAACTTCCTTCGGTCTCAAGTTCTGTATTTCGCGTTGATCCTCACGTAATCGTAGGTCAGATCACAACCCCAAGCTTTGGCCGTTGCCTTGCCCTCCCCCAGCTGTATGCCTATCACGAATTCCTTGCTGCGCATGATATCCTTCGCCCGGTCGGGGTTCCCGACGGGCCTGCCCTCCCTGACCAGATACACCGTCTTCCCCTTCCCCTCAAACCAGAGGGAAAGGTTGAGGGGGTTGAAGTATGCCCCAGAGGCCCCAAGAGCCGCCACAATTCTACCCCAGTTCGGATCCTCGCCAAAGATGGCGGCCTTTACCAAGTTGGATCCCGCCACCGCTAGGGCGGCGAGCTTGGCCTCGTAGGAGTTCCTCGCCCCCTCCACTCGGACCTCGAAGAAATGCCGGGCTCCCTCACCATCCCTGACTATCATCTTCGCGAGCTCCCTCGTCACACAGTTTAGGGCCTCCTGAAAATTGGGATCAATGTCCCTTGCCGAGATTTCCCTTCCGCCCGCCAAACCGCTGGCCAGCAGGAGAACCGCATCGTTGGTGCTCGTGTCGTTGTCCACCGTGATCATGTTGAAGCTCCCCTCCACCGCGTTCCTGAGAGCCAACCTCAGTCCTCCCGGGGTCGCTCTGGCATCGGTAAGGATTACGGCAAGCATGGTGGCAAGCTTGGGCCTAATCATCCCCGAGCCCTTCGCCACGCCAGCAATCCTGACCTCGGTTCCATCCTCGAGCCTGGTGGCAACGGCGAACTCCTTGGGAAAAGTGTCGGTTGTCATGAGGGACTGAGCCACCCTTAGGCTCTCCTCCCTGTTGCGGGAGAGACGGGCTACTGCCCTCAGAATCCCCCTCCTTACCTTCGCCATGGGAAGGGGGGCGCCAATCAGGCCCGTGGAAAGAACCCCCACCTCCCCCGGTTGAATCCCAAGGAGTCTGGCCACCCTCCCCGCGATCTCCTCCGCGTCCCTCTCTCCTCTTGCGCCCGTGAAACAGTTGGCCCTTCCGCTGTTGAGGAATACCGCGCCGAGCTTTCCCCCCCTCAGGTTCCTTTCGGTGAGGAGGACGGACGCCGCCTTGACGAGATTGGAGGTGAAAACTCCGGCGGCTGGGACGGAGCCCACCTCGCTCTTTATTATGGCCAAGTCCAATCCCTTCTTTTTTATCCCGGCCCTAACCCCGGCGAAGGAGAAGCCCCTCACCTCGCTGAGGCCCCCCTTCAGGATGGTTATCATGGCCTGAGGGGAAGCAGGCAGCCAAGCCCCTCCTCTTCGGGAAGGGAAAACATAAGATTCATGTTCTGAACCGCCTGCCCAGCCGCGCCCTTGACCAAATTGTCCACCACGGCCACCACCACGGCCCACTTGCCCGAAACCTCCACCCCTATGTCGCAGAAGTTGGATCCTACCACGTAGTTGACCTGGGGCGGCGAGTCCCTTATCCGGACGAACCTCTCGCCCTTGTAGAACTCCCGGTACAGCGCTAGCAACTCCTCAGCCTTTCTCTCCTCCTTCAGGAAGACTGAAATGGTCTCCAGAATTCCCCTGACGATGGGAACGAGGTGGGGAACGAAGTGAATCCTCACCGGCCTCCCGGCAATCCTCCCAATCTCCTGCTCGATCTCCGGGACGTGCCGGTGGGTGGTGGCCGAATAAACCTGGAGATTGGCCCCACACAGGGGGTGGTGGGTCCTCTCCTGCGGCTGGTGCCCCGCCCCGGAGGTCCCGCTCAGGGCGTTTATGACCACATGCTCCAGGTCTACCAGCCCTTCCTTCACCAAGGGGGCAAGCGCCAGAATCGCCGGCGTGGGATAGCAGCCTGGGTTCGCCACAAGGCTTGCCCGCCTGATCTCCTCCCTGTGGAGCTCGGTGAGACCGTAAACCCCCCTGAGTTCCGGGCACTCGTGCTTCAGGTTGTAGGTTTTCTCGAAAACGTGCGGGTCCAGTCTGAAGTCCGCGCTCATATCGATCACCTTCGCCCCTCCCTGAAGAAGGGAAGGAACGTACTTCATGGAGGTGCCATGTGGAAGCGCGGTGAATACCACCTCAACCCTCTCCCCCACCTTGGTATCCAGCTCGCCGACCCGCAGGGGTAGATCGAGATTGGGATAGATCGCCCCAATCGGCTGACCAGCTCCGCTCCTGCCCTGAACCTCCGTCAGCTCCACGCTCGGGTGGTTGGCGAGAATTCTGACCAGCTCCGCCGCCACATAACCCGTCCCCAAGATGGCCGCCCTCATTTCTTCCTATAAAGCTTGGACTGGAGCCCCTGAAACCTCGTGACGACCGCGGACTCCCGCTGGTCGAACCCCAGCGTCTCGAAGGAAACCAGTTCCTTCTCGTAAAGAGCGAAGGGGGAGCTCCTCGCCACGACCCTGAACGCTCCCGCTCCCAGCTCCACCGTCACCTCTCCTTCCACCCTCTGCTGGGTGGAATCTATGAAGGCATCCAGGTTCTCCCTGAGGGGGTCGAACCACAACCCACAGTAGACGAGCTCCGACCACCTCTGTTCTAGGGATTGCTTGAGGGCAATCTGGTTTCTAGTCAGAACGAGCTGTTCGAGAGCCCTGTGCGCCTCGAGTAGAACGGTGGCGGCGGGGGCTTCGTAGACCTCCCTGGCCTTGAGACCCAAAATCCTATCCTCCATGATGTCTATCCTACCCACCCCGTGAGCCCCGGCAAGCTGGTTGAGGGTGGTGATCAGGGAAACCCCATCCATCCTCTCCCCGTTCAGGGAAACTGGGATGCCACCCTCGAATCCCACTGTGATTCGCTCCGGCGAGGTCTTAATGAGCTTGGTCCACAGAAACACCTCCTCGGGCGGGGGGCGGGAGGGATCCTCCAGTACCCCACCCTCTATGGTTCTCCCCCACAAGTTCTCATCTATACTGTAAATTCCCGTCGGGGGGAGAGGCAATCCTTTTTCCCTCGCATACTCGAGCTCCTTTTTTCTGTCGAGGTTGAGCTCCCTCACCGGTGCTATAATTTTGAGGTCGGGGGCGAGGATGGAGAAGGTGATGTCGAACCTGAACTGGTCATTACCCTTCCCCGTACAGCCATGCGCAAGGGCCTCCGCGCCCACCTTTCTGGCCACCTCCACCACCTTGCTCGCGATGAGGTACCTGGCGAGGGAGGCGGAGAGGTGGTAGCCCTCATAGCTGCCGTTTGCCTTTATGCATCGATTCACATACTCCCTAACGAACTCTTCCTTCGCCTCCACGTTGAAGTGCTGGATAGCCCCCAAGCGCTCGGGGAGTTCGGGATCGACTCTCCTCCCCTGCCCCACATCCACCGTGACCGTCACCACCTCAAGCCCGTATTTTTCTTGGAGGAGCTTCAGGCACACCATCGTATCGAGCCCGCCGCTGAAGGAGAGAGCCACCTTCACGTTAAATAAAACATCCATGTGAGGTTTTAAGTTTGAGCGACGAGTTTTTTAAGGGAGTCGAGGGCGGATGCAAATAACCGTGAAGCTTTCCGGGGGACTGGAGAAGATAGCTGGAACGAGGGAAATCAAGGTTACTATAAGTGAAGGCGAAACCGTCGACACCATCTTCCTCAAGTTGAGCAGGCGGTATCCGAGGATGGTGGAGAGCCTGTTCGACCCCATAACCGGAGAAATCGCGGGAAAGTACGAGGTTCTCCTGAACGGGAGGCATCTAAGGGAGGGACTTTACACCAAGCTCAAAAACCGGGATGAGCTTCTCCTTACACCTAAGGAGGAGCCGCCCGCCACGGGATAGAACCGCTTTTAAGAGGGATCCCAAAAGGTAGATGGTAAAAGCATACTGTCTGGTCTCCACGGATCCGGGTCAAACCTCCGCCGTCCTCCAGAAGCTGAAGACAGTTGAGGGGATAAAATCAGCCGAACCTGTGGCCGGACCCTTCGACATCATAACCTGCATAGAGGTGGACTCCCTGGAGAAGCTCACAAAAATAGTCTTCGGGGAAATCCGGGCCTTTCCAGGAGTTACCAACACCGCCACCCTAATCGTTTTCGAGCTCTGATGCCCAAGCTCGTGGTGGGGATAGCCGGCCTACCGGGCTCGGGGAAAACTGAAGTTTCAAAGATAGCCGTCCGGTTCGGGTACTCCTACATCAGAATGGGGGATGTGGTCGTGGAGGAGGTCAAAAGGAGGGGGCTGAAGGTTTGCGAGGAGAATGTGGGTGCCGTGGCCTCCGAACTCAGGAGAGCCGGTGAGGCGGAGGTGGCAAGGAGGTGCATCCCCCTCATCAGAGAGAAACCTGGGCCGGTGGTGGTTGATGGAATAAGAGGGATCGCCGAAGTGGAGAAGTTCAGGGAGGAGTTCGGGGATGCCTTCAAGCTGGTTTCAGTTTGGTCATCCCAAGCCACGCGATTTTCCAGGATTTCCAGAAGGAGGAGGGAGGACGATGCCCAAGGATGGGAGGAATTCTTAAAGAAGGACCGTAGGGAGCTGAGCTGGGGTCTGGGTGAGGCGATAGCCCTCTCGGACTACCTCATCGTCAACGAGGGGACACTCGAAGAGCTGAGAGAAGAGGCGGAAGAGATTTTTAGGAGGCTCGCGGTTTGAGGCTCAGGGTGGAGGCGGAGGTTCGACCCACAGAGGATGCGGAGAAGGTTCTCAAAGCCCTCAGGAACCTCTTCCCCACCCTTACGGTTTCCCTGAGCGGTGGTCTGCTCGCAGGGACGTCAGAGGATCCCTCATCCCTGCAAACCATCAGGGAGCTTCTCAGAAAACAGGCGATAAGGGACGCCGCCAAGTCCCATCTCCTAAGCAAGATCAGAGGTAACAAACTGGAGTTCATGCTCAACAAACAGGCCGCCTTCTGCGGAAAGGTGAACTTCACCGACGGGGAGGCACCGCTGGGGCCCATAAGGGTGAGCATCGAGGCGGAGGATCCAAGGGAAATCGTCCGCCATTTGACCTCCTAACCTCACGAATTTGCGGTGATTGGAAGCCACCTTTGCTCGCGAGAGGGCGAATTATTATCTTCACCGCAGTAGTTACCTATGAGAATCAGCTTCGATGAGGAAAAAAAGCTGATTTCCAAAATCCTGCTTCAGCTGGGCGTGCCGGAAGAGAGAGCCAAAGTGACGGCGGAGGTTCTGACCGAGGGGGACCTGAGGGGTTTTTCCTCCCACGGAATCCTGAGGCTCCCGTATATCGTAAGAGCCATCAAGAGGGGAACCATCCTTCCCGCAGCGGAAGTGAAGATTGTCCGCGAAACCCCCGCCGTGGCCTTGGTGGACGGGGGGCATTCCCTTGGCCACTACGTGGCCTATCGCGCCATGCAAGTTGCCATCCAGAAGACCAAAGCTGTGGGGGTCTCGGCGGTGGGGGTTAGGAACTCCAACCACTTCGGAATAGCCGGCTACTACGCGGAGATGGCGATGAAAGAGGGGATGGTGGGAATAGTGACAACCACCACCGACGCCCTTGTCCATCCTTGGGGCGGTGCGGAACCCATCCTAGGAACGAACGCGCTCGCTGTAGGCATCCCGTCCGACCCACCCATACTCCTTGACATGGCCACCAGCGTTGCCGCCAGGGGGAAAATCGTACAGGCGGCGAAGGAGGGCAAGTCCATTCCATTGGGCTGGGCGGTGGACGAGGAGGGGAACCCCACCACCGATCCGGTCAAGGCACTAAAGGGTGCCCTCAGTCCTTTCGGGGGAGCTAAAGGTTATGGACTCGGATTCGTGCTGGAGATCCTTGCGGGACCCCTAGTGGGTGCGGCCGCGGGAAGAGAGGTGGTTGGAACCCTCGAACCAACCTCCGGGTTCTGCACCAAGGGGGACCTCATGATAGTGATCAATCCCTCAGCCTTTGTTGACCCTCAAACTTTCCAAGCCCTGACCAGAAGGTTCATTGAGGAGGTGAAAACTAGCAGGAAAGCGCCTGGAGTTCAGAAGATAATGATCCCGGGTGAACCCGAGTACGAGGAGAGAAAAAGGAGATTGGCGGAGGGAATCCCGATCCCCGATGAGGTGTGGTCGGAAATCGAGAGTATAATGTCTGAGCTGGGTCTTAACCCTTCTCGCCTGCCTCCTTCCTAAAAACGTTAACAGTTCGGCCTTTCACGAAGTTCAGTTGATTTCAGCGCTTCGCCGCCTTCAGCATCTCGATTACAGGCATTGGTTCACCGCACAGGAAGCTTATGCACGCCCCGCCTCCCGTGCTCACGTGTTTTATTCTCGCCACCACCCCGGCCTTCTCCGCCGCGGCCACCATGTGCCCGCCACCAACAATGGTGTAGGCCTCTGAATCAGCCATGGCCCTCAGCACCTCGAAAGTCCCCCTTTCGAACCCGCTTTTCTCAAAGACGCCCAGCGGACCGTTGGCAACCACCGTCCGAGCCTCCATGATGATCTCCCTGTACTTTTGCACGGTTCTGCTGCCGATGTCTTGAATGGGATCCTCCACCGGGAGTTCAGAAACCTGAATCTCGTGGGGTTTACCCTCCCTCTCCACCACTAGATCGAGGGGGAGGATTATCTTGTCGGGGTAGGTGGCAAGCAGTTTTTTTGCCCTCTCCATTTCCTTGTCAAAGCCCTTTTCCTTCAGAATCTGCAGGTTCCGGTTGCCCAGGTTCACCCCCTTGGCCGCCAGAAACAGCTGGGCGAGGAGTCCCCCCGTGAGAACCTTGTCTGCGATGTTCTGGGAAAGGATGTTTTCAATCATGGACATCGACTCCTTGGACTTCCCGCCTCCGAGCACGTAAACACAGGGCCTCTCCGGCTCCCTTGCCTTTCCCAGCCCCTTCACTTCTTTCTCCATGAGCCTGCCAGCGTAGGTGGGAAGGGTAGCACCGAAGCCCACCAGAGAGGGCTGGTCCCGGTGGGCGGCCCCGAACGCGTCGTTGACGTAAAGATCAGCGAGCTGCGAGAGTTCCTTAACCAAGAGAGTTTTTGCCATCTCCTCCGGCTTCCCCTTCAGCGTCTCCTCCGCTAGGAATCTGATGTTTTCTAGGAGGAGAATCTCCCCTTCCTTTAACTTTCTTATCTCCTCCTTGGCAGAGGGTCCAAGCACTTCAGGAACGTACTTCACCGGCCGACCCAGAATCTCCTGCATCTTTTTGGCGTGCTTCTCGAGCCTTGCAAAATCTTCGTCCCCAGGCCTTCCCTGGTGGGCAAGGATTACCACCTTCGCCCCCTTGTCTGAGAGTTCCTTTATCGTGGGGGCACATTCTCTTATCCTCGTGTCATCGAGGATCTGCCCCGTCTCCGGGTCGAGGGGTGAGTTTATATCAACCCTGAGAAGAACCGTCTTCCCGCTGACGTCCGCCTCATCGAGGGTGGGGATTTTCATCCTTTCTCGGCTATGAGGTTGACCATGTCGACAAGCCTGCAGGAATACCCCCACTCATTGTCGTACCAGGAGAAGACCTTGACCAAGTTCCCGCCCACAACCGTGGTGAGGGTGGCATCAAAGATGGAGGAATGGGAATCCCCTATGAAGTCGCAGGAGACCAAGGGTTCATCAACATAACCCAGGATCCCCTTGAGAGTGGTTTCCGAGGCCCGCTTGAAGGCCGCGTTTACCTCCTCCGCCGTTGTCTCCCTCTTCAGGAGGGCAACCAGGTCCACCACCGAGACATCCGGAACGGGAACCCTGAGGGCGATGCCGTGCGCCTTTCCCTTCATGGTCGGTACAACCTCGAAAATCGCCTTGGCCGCCCCCGTGGTGGTGGGGATGATGGAGACGGCGGCCGCCCTCGCCCTCCTCAAGTCCTTGTGGATGAGGTCTAGAACCCTCTGGTCGTTGGTATAGGCGTGCACCGTGGTCATCAAGCACTTTTCTATTCCAAAGTTCTCCTCCAGAACCTTCACGAGGGGTGCCAAGCAGTTCGTGGTGCAGGAACCTAGCGAGATTATCTTGTGGTTGGCAGGATCGTAGCTGGAATCGTTCACGCCGGGCACGATGGTGACATCCGGGTTCTTGGCGGGGGCGGTTATCAGAACCTTCTTGGCGCCGGCCTGGAGGTGGAGGGATGCCTTCTCTCTATCCGTGAAGGCCCCAGTGGACTCGACGACGAGATCCACGCTCAAGTCTTTCCAGGGCAGCTTGGAGGGATCCTTCTCATTCAGGAGCTTCATCCGCTCGTTCCCCACTACCAAGTATCCATTCTCGGCCTTCATCTCCACTTCCAGCTTCCGGAAGGTGGAGTCGTACTTGAGGAGGTGGAGGAGGGAATTTGCATCGGCCAAGTCGTTGACGGCCACCACTTCCCACTCCTTTCTCTTCCCCAAGGAGGCCCTGTAAAAGAGCCTCCCAATCCTCCCGAAACCGTTGATGGCTACGCGCATCTTCATAAACGAAACCTGTTTTTAAAACTTACGCATGTCAACTACCCACGGCTAAGCACGTGGGATTTGAGAATTTTCAGGAGGAGCCAGAGGATTGGAACCACGAAAATGAGCACGGCGATTCCAAATACTTGGCTTCCCGCACCTTCCGAGGCCGGGGGCCCCTGCCAGTAGAAAATAGCTCCCCCGCGTAGCCCAGCCTGTTTCCGTTGTAGTACCCCACGGGAAGGGGAGATCCTCGAGGGTCTCCAGGTGGTGGAGATCTGTACCGGTAGAATCCATGACCGCCCTCCTCGTCATAGCTGCCCCCTCCCAGCGCGTAGATGTAATCCGCCTGATCGGGCTCGAAACTTCCGATAGCAACGACCCCCACCCCCACTCCCCCAGATCCGGATCGGGGCGAGGTTCTCCCATGCGTCGAGCCCGATGTCGTAACGCCAGAAGTCCCTGAGCGGTGAGTTCTCCAGGTACTCCCCCGGAGGGCGTAAAGGTACCTCCCTCCCGCCAGACCAGCGAGCAGCCGTCATCCGTGCCCCGGGCGGGTTCGCCCTGACCTCCCACCTCGCGCTGGGATCGTATCTCCAGAAGCCTGGGTAGTAGTTCACGTTGTAGCATCTGACCAAGAAGATATTGGCTCCAGTTCCCACGAGTGCTTCCCCGTAACCCCCCTTGTGTAGGTGAGGGGGCCTTACTTATCCAGGCCGGTGACGCGAGAACCGGGCAGATAAAGTTAGGAAAAAATCGCGCCAATCAGAATCTTCTTGCCGAGAGGGATCTCTAAACATTTCTCAATTTTTCGACTTTTGTAAACATGTTTTTTAGATTAAGCCCAAGTTAGTTCTCTTCATCCAGCCTCCTTCTCAAACCCGCTATGAGCATCGATTCCTTCGCCAGCCTCTTACATTACCCTGTAACTCAAGATTTTTGCAGGGAAGGTGAACTGACGTTTTTCCTTATTGCATCTATGTATCAACTCGGCAAAAGGGTTGAAAAACAGGGTACAAGCGTGGCAATTTATACTAGTAAAAATAACGCCAGGATCCAGCGGAGGCGCTCCCCCCTACCCACGGTTAGTAGGGCGCACAGAAAAGCCAACAGATCGAAGAGAAAAAGGACAACGAAGAGAACGTCTATCTCACCGGGCCACAGGATGAGGAAGCCGATAAGGACAGGGATGGAGAAAGGAATACTTAGGAGTAGGGATGATTCTGCCCCTAGTAGTAATGGTTGTAATGGCCTTAAGAGATGCAGGCAGATTAGAGGAATAAGCAGGTGACGGATAGATAGCTTCAGTGCTGCTCCGCTTATCACAAGGAAGGCCGGAGCGAGCATTAGTAAATAGCAAAGCAAAACTGGCCCCGCGTCTGGGCGCGTCAGCAACGCGAGAAAGGGAAACGCAAACCAAAAAATTACGAGAAGTAGCGGTTTTAGAACCGCCCTCAGTAGCATAAAGTGCTCACCATGTCGGAGCGGCTTCTGGAAACCCGGAAGGTCATTCAACCATTTTTCCGGCCACGTTCTTGTGCACGATCTCTTCCCTGTTTCTGAGGTTTCCTCCTGGCGGGACCTTCCGGAAGACCCTTTCGCTGGAACCCGGTCTCCCCGGTGAGGAGCACCCTTATGGTGTCCGATCCCCTGAAAGGTACCCTCCCCCACCTCCCGAAGAAGGTCAGCCTCACATTCTCCCCAACGCTTAGCAGCTCCTTCAGCCCCTGCCTGTCGAACTTTACCATGAGGTCTGGGATCCCATCAAGCTTAGAAAAATAGTGGAAGGAAAATGAAAATGAAACTTGGAATCTGGCGAAGTTGTTAAACCCGACGGAGGGATACATCGTAACGCAAAAGTATGAGGATATATATTTGTGCCTGTTCTTGATTTCAATCATTGTATCGTCCATGATAACGGGGGGTGTGCTCTTCGCGATTCCGGTTCTCAGCCAACTCCTAGCGTTGGGGCTAATGATCCCGTATAGAAAATGGTCCCCATACTTACTAGGAGGAGCATTAGATTTCTTTTTCAGTTCGCTCTTCTTTATCTGGATCGGTAGCGGCATATTTGTGGCTGTTCTTTGCAGAAAAACGTATAAAGAAAATAACTAATAAAAAACGGGGGCCTGAATGCATACTCAACTTGCGGACAGGGATACTTGGAGATGGCTACAGGAAGTGTGTAAATGTGTGCACGGATTCATAAAAAGCGGGTTACCTATACTTAAAAACCCGTTGAGCGGAGTGATGAGTTGAAACGTAAGTTTCTCATCGCAGCAGTCGTTCTCTGTTCTCTTGTAGCCCTATGGCTAGTTGGATGGTGGCTTCAAAGGGGCATAGTTATCGAGGGTTGGGTGGTTCGATACGACGCATGGGCCGAAGCCGTGAGCGATCAGGAGGTCAGGGTGGCGATAAAGAATACCAGCATAGGAAAAGGAATAATTCCAACCGATAATTTAAGAATTTACGCCACTACAGAAAACGGAGACATGGTAGAGGTTGAAATGCGATGGCCTCACCCAGACTTTGAGATAGGGGATATAGGAGTAGGCACGTATATATATGGCAAAAATCCGAAAGGGAAAAAAATTAAGGTAATAATGAAGTATTTCCCCCCGTTAGGCAATCCCACAACTTTTAGGCCTTGGGAGATTGTAGTTTCCTGAGTTAACAGGCACTACCGGACCGGGACCTCTGCAGACGAATGGATCCTCCAGAGGGCTCTTCAGTCCCCGGTGCCAAGATCATCACCCTTGACAGAGATATCTGGAGTGGAAGAAGGACAGATACCTCTTAAAGGAGAAAAGGCTTGTCCCCTTCATGATCCCTCCTGGTAAACTTCGACCTCTTCTACCTGTTCGCGCTCGGGTGCCTGATCGGTCGAGCAATCTGGTAGTGGACTGGCACACCCGCCAAATTTCTTACCAAACAGTGTTTTGAGCGTCCCAAAATTTTCTTGACGATGGCGGGAAGAAAAACGGTGCGCACGAAAAAGTTTGTCTACACATAGAGTAAATGGGAGAAGCCTGCCAACCGGCAGAGGGCCATCGCTTCAAGGGAATCGTCCGCACCGGCTTGGGG
>Ga0185307_1000143_pt1 | contig 49495 bp, 46 predicted proteins | sample LHCtaG_FD_128010 | JGI IMG/M metagenome (GOLD analysis project Ga0185307, IMG submission 128010) | Hot spring microbial communities from Little Hot Creek, USA to study Microbial Dark Matter (Phase II) - LHC4sed_matched (SPADES... | ecosystem: Environmental > Aquatic > Thermal springs > Hot... | reverse complement strand
TTAAAGTTATGACACCTAACAGAATCACCAGATATGGTAGTGGCGTAAATTCCTCAGAGCAGTTTACTGAGCCCGGGTTGTAGAATATCCATATACGTGAGCTCAATAGAGTGTTCCATAGAACTCCGAGAAAAACCATCAATACGGTAGCGAATATCACTATGAGTGTATTGCGTCCTCCCACTCTGTACTCTTCGCCCATTTTCCTCAGAGCTGAGAATGAAGTTCTTTAATTTAAAAATCTTACGTTCTCTCTAGTTCTCTGAAGTTATATGCCCAACGGTTATTCATGTAACATATATGGCTTAGAACGCTAGACAATGCTTAAGTTTTAATTCGTACATATGCTCCTCCGATGTCTGACGAAATATACCTCGTAGCAAATTCCCATATAGACTTATCATGGCTTTGGACGAGAGATGAAACAATAGGCAAGATATGTCCGGAAACCTTTGTAAATGTTTTAAATCTTATGGATAAGTATCTGCTTCTATGCTATGCTCAAAGTTCCGCTCAGATGTATGAATGGCTGGAGATCCACCATCCGGAAATTTTCAGAAGAATACGCGAGAAGGTCAGAGAGGGTAGGTGGGAGATAATCGGTGGCTCATGGGTGGAGCATAATGCAAACCTCTTATGCGGCGAATCTCTTGTAAGACAGTATCTTTTCGGGAAGAGATACTTTATGGAGAAGTTTAACGTGGACGTTAAAGTAGCTTGGCTACCGGATAGCTTCGGCTTCTGTTGGACGCTTCCTCAAGTACTTAAGAAGTCTGGATTAGAGTATTTTCTAACCCATAAGTTAAAGTGGCAAGTGGAACGTATGAAACCTCCAATACCATTTCCATATTACGTTTTCTGGTGGGAGTCTCCAGATGGGTCACGAGTCTTAGCCTATCACACCGTGGGAAGTTACTCTGAAGATGTAAACTCTATAAGAATGCTTGAACAACTCGCCTTGTTGAAGAGGCGTCACGGTTTAAACAAGCTTCTAGTCCTCTTCGGCAGAGGGGATCATGGAGGCGGCCCGACTGAGGGAATGGTTAAAGAAGCTTTGAGACTTATGGGAATAATGGATCAAGCAGTCTATCCGAAGGTAATCTTATCGACATCTGAACGCTGGTTTAAAGAAGTTAGAAGGCTCTCGGAGAGTCTATCCTTTCCAGTTGTTAGAGATGAATTATACGTTAAGACGCATAGGGGAACCTACACAACAGAGGCTAAGATGAAGCTTCACAATAGACGGTGCGAATGTCTCCTGTTGACTGCTGAGAGGTTTGCATCCATAGCTATGCTTCTAGGTATGGCTTATCCATCTGAAGATCTGAAGAATGCTTGGAAGTTGCTACTCCTCAATCAGGTTCATGATAACCTAGATGGGACGTCTATAGAAGAAGTCTACATTCAAGCTGAGAAAGACTACGGGGAAGTATATAGGATTGGCCGTAAGGTGCTTGAAGATACTTTAAACGTAATAGCATCTAAAATCGATACTCGATGTAAAGGATTACCTGTATTGGTCTTCAACCCGCTTTCATGGTGTAGAAGCGACGTAGTAGAACTCTCTCTTGAAGGAGAACTGAGTACTGTGAAAACTTTCAAAGCCTTTGACTGTTTTGGAAGAGAAACTCCAGTACAGATCATAGAAAGCGGGCAGAAGGCTATTTTTATAGCTGAAGACGTTCCGTCGCTCGGCTACAAACTATACTACTTAATCCCATCATCGGAGGAGTCTGTAAATCCAAATCTTAAAGTGGGTGAATTCTTCCTTGAAAACGAATTTCTATGTGTAGAGGTAGATGGTAAAACTGGCTATGTGACCAGGGTTTACGATAAAGTTAATGGGAGGGACGTTTTATCCGACTCTGGAAAGGGTAACGTACTTCAGATATATGAGGATAAACCTCCCAATGCTCCAGGGGGAGAACCAGCTTGGAACATGTACTTGAGTTCTTTAACAGAGCTGGAGAAGGTTGAGGAAATACGTCTAGTTGAGAAAGGTCCTGTTAGAGCGTCTATTAAAATCATAAGGAGATACGGTAGCTCGACTTTTGAACAATATGTATCGCTATACGGTAAGATTCCAATGGTAGAATTCACGTTAAAAGCTGACTGGCATGAAAAATATAAAACTCTGAAAGTAGCCTTTCCACTAAGGTTTAAAAACCACTGGGCTACATACGACATACCTTTTGGAGCGATACAACGGTACCAGTATATTTATGATAAAGCTCCGGGTAAGCAAATGGATATGCCTAGAAGACCATGGGAGCCAGCGGATAAAGCCAAATTTGAAGTACCAGCTCTATATTGGGTAGACATGGATACTGAAAATGGAGATTGCGGTGTGGCGTTACTCAATGATTGCAAGTATGGTTTCGACGTAATCGAGAATACGATTAGAATGACTCTTCTAAGAGGTCCTAGACGTGGCTACCCTTCTACACCAGAACAATGGGCGGATCAATCGGAAAACCCACGTGTAGGAGTACACGTTATTAGATATGCATTATATCCCCATGAAGGAGACTGGATAAAGTCTATGGTTTTTAGGAAAGGCTACGAGTTTAACTTTCCACTAATAGCGTGGAGAGCTTCAGAGAAAGCTGGGCCTCTACCGAAGACTCTATCTTTAATAGAGACTAAGCCGGATAGCGTTGTCCTCTCAGCCTTAAAGAAGGCCGAAGATTCTAGTGAACTTGTATTAAGAGTCTATGAAGCCTGTGGGTTTAACTCGGATGTATCATTGAAAATGGCTTTTAAACCTTTGAAAGCGTTTGAAACAGACCTGGTAGAGTGGGATATATACGCGTCTAAGAGAGAATTTAGAATATCAGAGAATACGGTAAACTTCCATTTAAATAGTAATGAAATAGTCACCGTTAAGTTGCTTCTTCAAAACTCACTAAATCAATTTAAGGCTTGAAAAACATAATTGTTAATGAATATAAAACATTCATAAAGATTGTTTATAAGTATAAAATGATATGTGAAAGAAGATACTAATGAAGTATGAAATTAAGTACAGCCCAAGCTATTCACTATTGGAGGTTAGTCTAGAATTTAATGAAGTTATTGTAGCAGAAGCAGGCGCCATGATTTACATGAGCCCTCAAATAACTGTTGAAACAAGGAAAAGAGAGAGTGAAAGTCTATGGAGAACTATTAAAACAGCAGTCTTAGGCGGTGAATCCTTCTTCGTAAACGAATACATTGCAGAGAAGGGTTCAGGCAGGGTTGGCTTCGCTCCAGCACCAGTAGGTGATATACGACCCCTTAAAGTAGAAGCTGGAAGGGGTCTTATTCTTCAAAAGTCTGCTTACCTAGCTTATACGGAAGGTATATACCTAGATACAGAATGGCAGGGATTTAAAAAAGGCTCTTTGGGCAAAGCCTATTTATGCTTAAAGTTTCCGGTGAAGGGCAATTGTTTGTAAATGCCTTCGGTGCCATAGATCACCATAACCTAGAAGTCGGGGAATCCTTAATCATCGATAATTATCACCTGGTGGCTTTTGACGACACTTGTAAATACACAGTTAGGAAGTTCGGTGGATTAAAATCCATAATATTGGGAGGGGAGGGTTTAGTGACGGAGGTTCAGGGACCTGGGGAAGTGTATATTCAAACTAAAAGTGTACGTGAATTCGTTGATTGGCTCTGGGAGCTAATATACCCAAGGGTGGAAGGCACCGCTAGAAGAGTTGCTGAAGAAAAGGTGGGGGAAAGAGGTTCTAGTTTCAGTTTTAATAGACCAAAACTATAATTCACCCAATCTTCAGCTATTTTTCAAACTGTGTTAAGTACTGCTTATGGGCTTCAAGGTAGTCGTTGAAAAGCTTCTTAGCTATTTCAAGCGTTGGAACCATGGGGTCTAAGGCTAGTGCTTGAACTGCGAGCTGCTTATCCCCTGTTAATGCTGCCTCAACTGTCAACTCTTGTTGGGCTATTCTCTGCTGGATAATCGCCTCTACGCCTTTAGGTAATCGGCCGACGTTTACACCTTTAAATCCAAGTGGGCTTACTACTACGGGTATCTCTACAATAGCGTCATCCGGCAGTCCCTCTATACATCCATTATTTGGTATGTTCGCTCCATCGAATACTCTGACGTCGCCTTTAACGATAATCTCCATAAGCTCATACGCAAACGAGTGTTCGGCTATACCTTTACGTTGCTCAATAAGTTCTTTGATGGGTCTTCTCCCATCAGCCCAGCCTGTAACCATCTCCCAGACTTGATTCCTCCATTCTTCACGGTATATTGTATCACCTGGGAAGAGTTTAAGCCCATATTTAGCGCCATAGTCAGCTTCTTTGCATAGGAAGTATGGGAAGAATTCTGCTACGTGCGAATCTCCTTGAACAGGGTAGAGTCCAAATATTTCCATAAGCTCTACCGAAACATGTGCGTGGAAGGGTTTACCCGTTTTAATCGCGTCATCCCTCATAGCTATGATTTTACGTTTAAACTCGGAGTATACTTCTCTACCGTTTGCGTAGGCTTCCAGAATCCACGTTAAATGGTTGACCCCAGCTGCTGTAAACATTACGTCTTCAGGTTTACAACCCACGGCCCTAGAAATGAAGTATCTAGGTGCTTTAACACCCGTGCATAAGCCTATAACGTTTGCCTTAGTGGTCTTCCTAGCGGCTCTACACATGGTGGTTAATGGATTTGCCTCGTTAAATACTATCGCATTTGGACAAAGCTTCTCTATATCGCGGCATATCTCCACCATTGGAATTACGTGTCTTAAAGCTCTTGAGAAGCCAGCGGGGCCAACAGTGTCGGCGACTGTATGGTATATGCCGTACTTCTCTGCAACTTTAACGTCCGTCTCTATACCCTTTATACCACCTACCGCTATCGTTATTATTACAAAATCTGCGTTCTTAAGAAGATCCCTCCTATCCGTACTCGTTTCAATTTTAAGCTCGGCTTTAGTTGCATCTACAATTCTCGATGCAACCCTCTCCATTATTTTAAGCTTCTCTTCATCTATGTCAACAAGCCCTATCTCTATACTTCTGAATATATCGGATGTTGCCATTTCAGCCAGAAGACCGGGGGTAAATGCTAAACTGCCAGCTCCTATTACAACAAGCTTCAAATCTGTCACAACTTCTTCTATGCTCCAAATCTTATTTAAGCCTAGCGTAGCATAAGATGGTATGTTAAATGCAGAATCTCTTCTTCCATACCTTTACCTTTTTTCACTAAGATTTTAGACGGATTATAACCTTAGAAGCTTTCGGCTAAAATTTCAAGCAATGCCTCTCCCAGCTTTTTCCAGTCTTTCTCTAAAACCTCCCTCGCAGATGGGTTATATAAGGCTGAGGCTGGGTGGTACATGGCGACTATAAACCTGCTGTACGTTAATGATTCAACCTTAAGGATTCTACCGTGTAGTTTATCCATAGAGGTATACTGTAACCCATGCTTTTCAAACAAGTACTTCGTAGCCACAGAACCTAAAGCTATTACTACCTTAGGCTTCAAAAGGCCTATCTGCCTATCCAAATACTGGCCGCATGTTTTCACTTGTTCATCAGTGGCCTTATTATCCGGAAGATAACATTTAATAACGTTCGTTATGTACAGTTTCCCCCTTTCAAGTCCAGCTAAAGTCAAGAGATTGTTAAGAAGCTTTCCAGCGGCACCTACGAAAGGCCTCCCCTCAATATTCTCATGGTAGCCAGGGCCCAATCCAACTAGCATTATCCTACTGTTCAACGGCCCCTCGCCTAAAATGTGATGTTTACTCCTCTTCCATAAATCGCATTTTCTACAGTTTTCGACTTCAAGTTTAAGTTGCCTGTACTCCTCTTCCATTTAACCCTAAACTAAACTATTCTCTCAACAATTAAAAACGTTACATGCGAGTGGATGTTTAACCTTTACATATCTTATGGGGGTTTGTACGAAGATTTAATATCCTACACTCTCTAAGTGAGTGATGCTATGTACACTCTAAAAGTCGGTAAACCTAGTAGCATAGTTAAGAGATTTAGAGCAAACTACCACATTCACACGTTTATGAGCGACGGCTCTTCAAAACCAGCTGATTACGTTGAAAAAGCTGCAGAAGCATGTCTTACAGAGATGGGTTTCACAGACCATCTGGTTATACTCGACAATGCTAATGTAGGATTAGGCTCTCTAGATCCAAGCAGAATAGACGCCTATGTCGAAGCGGTAGAAAGCATTAAAAGTTCCTCTAAAAACGTGATAGTGAAGTGTGGCTTAGAAGTAGACTATACGCCTGGAGGATTTAAACACATTGAGGAAATTCTAAAGTCTTACGAGGATGATTTAGATTACACGTTGATGGGCGTTCACATAATCGATGGCTTTCACTTCGATACCCCAGAATCGATATCCACATGGAGAAGTTTAAGTCAAAATGAGATCAATAAGCTTTACAAAAGGTACTATACGCTCGTCCTAGAGGGCGTTGAAACCGGAATTTTCACAGTTGTTGCTCATCTGGACATCGTAAAGAAGTTCTGCTTTAAACCCTCTGAAGAGCCATTGAAGCTTGTAGAATCCATTCTAGAATCTGCTAAAGCCTTAGGTATGGCTGTTGAAGTCAGTTCAGCTGGACTACGCCATCCAGTTAAAGAACTATATCCTTCAGACAGAATAGTAGATATGCTGGCTGTTTTACAAGTGCCCGTTGTGATGGCTACTGATGCACATAGACCTGAAGACATTTCAAACGGGTTAGAGGTGGTTGTTGAGCTTATAAAGCGAAAGAGGCTTCCACTGGCTATACCAAATAGGAGGCTTAAGATACTCGATTCTCTTGAAGTCCTATGATTCTTCCATTAAACCTTACCTTAGGAAAACCTGAGATATATCTGAGGGGTTTTTCGAGTTAATTACGAGAACAAACGGTCTACCATGATATACGCTCGTCGAACTTATAGTGATCACCTTTCCATTGTGCTCTGAATAATACCCGCCTATGGCTTTCATTGGTTCATGACTTCTAATAATCCTCTTAACCTTAAGTCTTCGACATACTTCTTCCGTCACATTTACTCCAAATTCAACACCAACGCCTCTTCTATTCGGATATTCTCCATATCCCTCAAAGGGGTCAGACCATAGGATATCTACTTCAACGATCTTCGACGGTCTCTTAAGGTCTTCCAAACTTACAATCTTAGTTGATACTCCTCCATGAACTAAAAGCATCTCACCTGGTATGATTGCAGCTAGGTATAGCTGTTCAATAAATGGTTTAAGCTCATCACGGAAATATCTAATCCAACTCCCCTTCTTTTTACCAGCTTCTCTTACAAGATTGCATGGGTAAAATCTAGGAGCCCCATCATCGGTGTAGTCTTCATGATTACCCTTTAATGCTACAACCTTCTCAGGATATTTCCTCAAAAGCATGGTTACGGCCTCTATGACCTCCACACCATACTTTCCTCTATCGGCATAATCTCCAAGGAATACGAGGAAGTTTTCTTCATCTTCAGCGATATTTATAATGGGGTTTATTACGCTGTAATCACCGTGTATGTCGCCTACTACGATGATTCTATTGACTCCTTTAAGCTCCTCCTCTGTAAATTCAAATAACCGTGTCTTCTCTAAAGACAACGATTAACAATATCTACGATATTCTCCTTAAATCTTATCTCCATTTTAGATGAGCTTCATAGTTTTGAGAATATTCTTAACATCCTCCAGTGCGATTGTAGATTTTAGCTTCTCCCCTAGTAGAATAGATTCGTATACGTCGTCGTCAAACCTTACAATTCCATCTATCTTTAATTTTAGCTTTTCAGACTCACGCTTAATAATAGCCCAAACTCTAGGAGTGACCTTATTAGCTATGATCCAATAACGTTTACCGAGTTTGGATGCTACATCTCTAAGAAGGATGGCTGAATGGAGGGATTCGGCCGTAGGGTCTACGACTATTACTAAGCAATCTGTAGCCTCCTCCACCCTTCTACCTACGTGCTCTATACCCGCATCAGTATCCACTAAAACTATTTCGTCGTCTTCTAAAACCAGGTTTTTCAAAACTATTCTCGTTAAAATGTTGAATGGGCATGCACATCCTTCACCATACTCTCTCACCTTACCTATCGTAACCAGCCCGATATTTTCTACGGAGTACGATATATACTCGCTAGGTAGTAAGCTTAATTTCACCCCCGAACCAGCTCTGGCGAGAACCTTAGCTATATCCATCTGCCTTCTCTCAAGCTCCTCCTCATCCATCTTACCGTCGATATATTCGATTAAAGGCGTGGGCGGATTTACACCCAAGAGTTTAGGTAAGAGTATGTTAGATTCATCTGAATCCACTATGTAAACTCTACGCCTCCCTGTTAAAACATTTGCCATGAGGACTGTTAACGCCGTCTTACCGGATCCACCTTTACCGCAAACCATTATCTTCATACATTCTCAAACAGTTAACTAGGGAGAAAAACGTTTAAACTTTATGAGGAGGGATTTATAGAGTGGTCAAATTATGGGTTGAGTAAGTTGGCAAAGCTTAAAGTCTACAACAGCTATTTAGGCTTTTCCGCTGGAAAATCCTCGATGAATTTACCAGAAAGATTAGGTGTGTAGAGGTAGGATTCGAAAAATCTCTACTTAACTCGAAGCTCTAAATGTTGGGTTGAACTAAAAAGGGATCGTTTAAAGGTTTTCTACTGGTCAATATATTTTGAAATCTTAAATATTGAAATTCAACGGTTCAGTTGAGTATTGCTTTTAAGAAACCTTACATTACCTTTTTCTAAGGGTTTTTCTATGAAAGCTAAACGTGTTATTTTTAAAAGTAGAGGCGTTGTTGAAGTTGAAGATTTTGAAGTCGATGGTCCTCGGCCTGGCTATCTGCTCATTAAAACGGTCTGTAGTTTGATAAGTCCAGGTACTGAGACAGCCTTCCTCATGGCTTTACCGAATACGCCCGGTGTTTTCCCACAGTACCCTGGCTACTCTAATATAGGCATAGTGGAGGATGTTGGTGAAAACGTTAAGGATTTCGAACGAGGCGACCTTGTAGCGTCAGCTACAGGCCATAGTAGTTACGTATTGGTTTCTAAAGATGATGTTTTAAAGGTTCCAGAAGGTCTACAGGCTGAGGAGGCGGCATTCTTCAACCTTGCATCTATAGCTCTGCAGGGTGCTAGAAAAGGATTTATAGAGCTCGGTAGCTCCGTCGTGGTTGTAGGGCAGGGTCTTGTAGGATTGTTAGCTATGCAGTTTGCAGCATTAAGCGGTGCTTTTCCACTTATAGCAGTTGATATGATCAGTAGCCGTCTTAAGCTATCTACTAAGCTTGGGGCGGACTACGTAGTGAATTCAACAGAGGTAGATGCTATTGAAGAGGTTATGCGTTTAACTGATGGTCAAGGGGCGGACGTTGTAATAGAGGCTACGGGGAATCCAAATGCCATACCCGTTGCTTTAAACATGGCTGGTCGGCTTGGTAGGGTTGTAATCCTAGGAAGCCCTAGAGGACTATCGACAGTCAACTTCTACATGCCAATTCATAGAAAGGGTCTCATTATAATAGGGGCACATAATAATGTTAGGCCGAGGTACGAATCTTTACCACATTTCTGGACTGCTAAAGACGATATGAAGCTTGCTTTAAAACTTATGGCTAAAGGTAAGCTTAAGGTTAGAGAACTCATAAGCTTAAAAATACCTATTGAAAGAGCCCCTGAGGCGTATAGGCTTATAATGGAGCGGAAGAAGGAAATTCTTGGAGTACTACTGTACTATTAACCCATTTACCCCCAACGTCAATTTAAAAATATTCGATGTGAAGAATATGTGGATAAAAATAACATTCCTTCAATATTTTAAGCTTCCAGAGACTTCTTTAAGAGTTCTACATCGATCTTTCCTGCACTGTATACTTTTCCATCTCTAATATTGTTGACTGTTAAATGGGCTGGGCTGAATATGGCTGGGTCTATCTTGTAGAAGTCGTAGCCAGCTTCTTTGAATATCTCAAAGAAGGGTTTACCGTAGATTTTTGAAGCCGATGAAGGGGCCTTCTTAACATAGTCTTCTAAGTCAGCACCCTCATAGTCTACTGTTAGAAAGACTTGTCCGGAAGCTATTATCACGTCGTTTGTCCTACCCATGGCTCTTGCAAATTTAGGATGTATAGGCGCTATTGGTGCTATCCCAACGCCGTAGACTATCTTCTTAGGGTCAAATCCAAGCTCAGTAAGTTTATGGATACCCGTTTCAACTACACGCCCAGATATTTGCGTAGATCCAGCTATGCTTGATGTTGGTGTTATAACTGAGTAAACTCGGCTAGGCTCTACGTTGCATTTATCAGCTACATATTTGAAAACATTTACTGAAGGATACTTATCTGTTTCAAACACTATGACTACTTCATCCGATTCATCTCTGTACTGAATTTTACGGTAGAGCTCTTTAGGCTCTTGGGATATGGCTCTAGCCGGACCGGAGCCTAATGCGAAAAACTCTCCGACTTTAATTCTCCACCCTGCAAATTGCGAGCCCAATGTAGCTATACACGGCTCATCCGTATAAACCATTACAGCCGGTAGTATAAGGTCGCCGTACTGTTGAACTGTTAAATGTGCTCTGCCAAGTCCTCCCATACAAATCTCAATTACTTTTAATCCAGCCTCATACCCCCCTCTTGCTTTAACACCAGCATCTATAATTATCCCACCATTTTCAACCTTTTCCACCCTAACACCATAATACTCTGGATTTGAAACCATTTCTTCAAGTATTTTTAAAGCCCCTTTATTCACGCTGACCATACTCAACAACCCGAGGATTATTTTCCACAGCAGATCTATAAGAGTTTTCACCTTCGACATCTCCAATATGCGTTTTATTTATTATCCTCTAAACGTATCAATCTATTTGGGTGGTTGTAGTTTGAATTCTAGGGAGCGTTGTATTAGGAGTATACGTCATAAAGAGCTTGATAGGATACCTTTAGTATTTAGAAGTAGACCTGAACCCTTTAAAGCGCTTATGAATAGGTTCAATCTTTCAAATGCAGAAGACCTCTACAGGATTCTACACATAGATATTAGAAGTACTGGTGTAGGTATTAAAGGCGGCTACCTTCCCAAGAACGTCGAAGTTAAAGAGGGGCCTTACGGACCAGCCTATACGGTTGGTGAATATATGGGGTTTGAAGTTAGGAGGGATATCTGGGGTGTTGAGAGTATTTGGGCTCCTAATAGAACCTATACGTATACGTACTTGGGGCATCCACTTCAACGGATACCGCTTGAAGAGTATGAATGGCCTGAAGTATCGGTAGAGGACTTTGACGTAGTTGTTAGGGCTCGTAAGGTATATGAAGACTATTGTCTTTGCGGTAGTGTTGAACACATGTGGGAGATTGCTTGGCAGCTTGTAGGTTTTAAGGAAATTATGAGACTTATGTTCACTAAACCAAACTATGTCGACGCTGTGTTGAATAGGCTTCACAAGATCCGTATGCAGCAGGCTAAGCTTCTATGTGAGGCAGGTGTTGACATAATCTACGATGGCGACGACGTGGGTATGCAGAAGGGTATGATGATGTCTCCAGCTATGTGGAGGCGCTTTTTAAAGCCTAAGTATAAGGAGCTTGTAGACCTATGCCACAGGTACGGCGCCTTCTTCCACTTCCACAGCGACGGTTGGATAGAGCCCATAATCCCAGACTTAATTGAAATAGGCGTAGACATACTCAACCCAGTCCAGCCAGAATGTATGGACCCTGTTAAGCTCAAAAAACTCTACGGCGATAAACTGTGCTTCGACGGGACGATAGGCGTCCAAAGCACACTACCATTCGGAACACCGGAAGACGTAGCTAGAGAAGTCAAACAGAGGATAGCTGAACTAGGACCCACGGGACTCATACTTGGACCAACCCATGCGATACAACCCGACACTCCTATAGACAATATACTGGCACTGTATGAGGCGGCTTTAAAGTACGGTACCTTTAAGCAGTAATTCCTCTAATTAGGGGGATAAGTTCACCCTTATCTACATCGAACAGTCCTCTATCTGTAACTCTGACGTGAGGTATTACTGGTAACGTTAGTAGACTTATTAATGGTATGGGTGTCTCCTCTTTTAAACCCAATTCTCTTTCAGCATTCCTAAATTTTTTAAACTGCTCAGCGACTTCCTCAATGGGCTCTTCACTCATCAACCCAGCGACCGGCAACTTTAAGAGCGATAGTATTCTTCCATTTAAAACAGCGACGTAACCTCCCTGTGCTTCTACCAGCACTCTCCACGCGGTCAACATGTCAAATGGAGATCTACCTAGGATTACCACGTTATGCGAATCATGTGCAACAGTTGACGCTATAGCTCCCCTCTCAATATTCAACCCACCTACCAAAGCCTTAGCTATACCGCCAGTCTTTCCATGTCTTTCGACAACGACAACTAGTGCGTAATTCAGAGGTTGAATAAAGCCGTTCTCAATTGGAAGTTTATCTTCTCTAAGATATGTTTCAAACCCTTTAACCTCTATTATGTTTACATGAGCTAAACCATATTGCACCGGTGCTCTAACCATGAAATCTTCAACTTTTAAATGAGCAGTCTTAACCGTTTTCTTAGTCCATTCCGGAAACGGTTTTAAAGGTATTTGAACCGTGAGTTTTCCATTTCTAGCGGTCAATTCACCATTTGAATAGACATCTACTATTTCAAATTTTTCAAGGTTTTTCACCAAGATTAGGTCTGCAAGTTTACCTGGAGCTATTCCCCCTCTATCGTATAACCTCAAATGTTGTGCAGGTCTAATAGTTGCTGCTTGAATTGCTTCAACAGGGTCTAACCCGTTTTCAATAACGCTCCTTAAAATTCCATCTAGATGCCCCTTTTCAACCAGTAAATCTGGCGATGTATCGTCTGTAGCTAGTATAAGTCTAGACGCTACCCCCCTACTTTTAACAGTTGCTATAAATTCTTTAGACTCTGCAAGGTGTCTACGAACTTTAATCCATAATCCAAGTCTAGCCTTCTCAACAACCTCCTCTATTGTGAAATTCTCATGGTCGGCTTCAACCCCAGATGCTAGATAGGCATTTAAAGCGGTACCCTTGAGCATAGGTGCATGGCCGTCTATAGGGACTTTAAAGGCTAAGCTAACTTTTAAAATACTCATCATCCTCTCCGACAGGTTCACAACACCATTATAATCCATAACCTCGCCAAGACCAAGGACACCGTCGAATTTAAGCATTTCAATAACATCTTCGGCATTTATCTCAGCACCTGAATGTTCAAAACTTGGTAGTGAAGGAACACAAGTTGGAGCCCAGAAGTAGAGTTTAAGGTTCAATCCTTTGGAGTTTTCGATCATAGCCTTAACACCTTCAACACCCAATACATTGGCTATTTCATGTGGATCTGCAACGGCTGTTGTAACCCCATGGGGTAATACAGCCTCGGCGAACCTACAAGGGGTCACCATACTACTCTCAACGTGTAGATGCGAATCTATCAACCCAGGTACTAGGAAAAGACCATTTCCATCCACCAACTCAGAAGCTTCAAAACAGCTACTTTCCCCCACATAGCATATCCTATCGCCTAGAACGCCTACATTAGACCTATAAACCTCACCAGTGTACACATTCACCAAGTTTACGTTTTTGAAGAAGATGCTGAACCTTCTCCTACCTAATGCAGCTTCAATCAACTCCTTAAGTCCAACCATACACTTCAATATTCTACAACTGTAAATTTAAAACCTTATTAAAAGACAGCTCACCTATGAAAAACTTAAAGCCACCTCATCGTCATACAGAACATTTTCTACATTTACATCACCACAATGTCAGAGGCCATACAATTAAGACAATATGATGAAATCTTCCTAAAGTAAATGTAAGGAAATTGAAGTTCCTCAACTTCTACCCTGTTTTAAATTTCCTTATACGTCTCACCAGTAAAGCAAGAGACCAATGCCTTTTAGAAATAGATAACTCACTCTAACTACACAAGTAAGGTGGTCAAATGGGCGTCAGTATATCTAAAACCTCGCTTAGGCTTTTTATGACGTAGTCCGGTTTAACACTTGAACTCTCCAACCTCTCTCCATCTTTAAACTTCCATATTGCATACATGCCAACAGCTTTAGCCCCCTCTACATCTCTCTTCAGAGAATCTCCTATATGCACAGCTTCATGGGGTTTAACCTCTAGCTGGTTTAAAGCATATTGAAAGATTTCCTTTCTAGGTTTACGCCACGTCGTTAATGCCGATGCGGCTATTGAGTCAAATAAGTCAAATAGTTGAAACTTCTTCAGAATCTCTTTAAGACCTTCATAGTCGGTAGTGTTCGATATTAAGCCTAATGAGAAGCCGCGTTGTTTAAGCGTCTTCAAAACGTACGTAGCGTCCTCGTAGATAAACGTATCCGCTAGAGAGGCCTGCTTATATGCCTTATAGAGGGGCTCTATGAGGTCGTGATGCCTTCTTCTAATGCCAAGGTTTAAAAGGGTTAAACTTATCCAATATTTACGGCAGAATTCAACGTCTACATCTAAATTTTCAAAGTACTCTGCTACTCTTCTAAGAGCATTTAAAACATCCATCTCATCCAGAGGGTATCCCAGTTCTTCAAGTTTAGCCTTAAGGGCTTTAGCTCTAGCTGGGAAGCCTACCTTAGAGTAGAAAAGTGTATCTCCGGCGTCGAAGAATACGGCTTTAACCTTCAACAATTCCTCCTTCAAATCGAATCACATATACCTTATAGCTAGCTTAACTGTTTCTTCAGGCTTTTCATCAATGAGCTTGTATGCTTCAATAGCCTTATCGAATGGGACAATAGGCTTTAGCATACCTTCAACTATAAGCATTTTACGCTTGAAAAGCTCAATTACAGTCTTGTAAACTCGGCTTCTAGTCCATCTAGGATAATCGCGGTACGGTTCACTCTCCACTCTAGCACCTGAAACCATAATCTGCCTATTGAAATGCCACTCCTCACCTAAATCTAATCCTACAGCGTCGCCATGATACCACGAAACTGGGACAACGCTTCCACCATAGGCTGTCGACCTTATAGCTTGATGCAGTGCCTTATAAGAGCCACTCGTTTCTATGGATACGTCAACGCCCATCCCCTCCGTAAGCCTTTTAATCTCTAATCCGACATCGCAATTATTTGGATTTAAAACGTGATCCGCACCGTATTTCTCAGCAAGCCTCCTCCTCAACTCTATAGGTTCAACGGCTATGATCTTTGAAGCCCCAGCTATCCTCGATATTTGAACAGTCATAAGCCCTATTGCTCCAAGACCAAACACGGCAACCATATCTCCAACGCGGATACACCCCTCTCTCACAGCCATAAGTGCCACAGTCGCAGGATCTATGCATACGAGTTCTTCGTCTCTAAGTTCAGGTGGCGCTTTCCAGATAAACATGAAATCCTCATCAACGGTATGGGTCTCCCTAACGGGCAGATAGCCAAAGACTCTATCACCAACTTTAAACTTCGAAACACCTTTACCAACTTCTACGACAACGCCTACAGTCATATTCCCCACATGACATGGATAAATCGTTGCGTTCTCCTCCAACGGTAGGAAGAGTTTTAAATAGTCGTCATAACGTTTCACGTGAAATGGAGACGTACCCCTGTAAATCGCTAAGCTTGTGCCGTGTTTTTCAGCTGTGAGGATACTTCTAATTCTAACTTGCTTTGCCTTAAGCTTCGGCTCCTCATACTCTCTAAACTCAAGGATTCTAGGAGCAGTTAATACCAATTCTCTAGGCATAGCTATCAGAAGAAATATTATACGGCTCGGTTATATAAGTCTGGAAGCTGATCCTAAGAAGCTTTAAAGAGAAAAAGAAGGTTGGATTTTTAAAACGGTATGAAGAATCTTATAACGCCTATCAGCCCACCTATAAATATTGCTACAATTGTTCCAGCTATAACGCCGCTCACAAGTGGAACCCCATACTCTTCATAGGCTTTACTTCCACCTATCCTCAAAGTTAAGGTTTTTAGCTATCCAAGCTACTAGCCCCATGGTCCATACCCTCTCTAACAGTGTGTGACCTGTCGTAGCCATTAAGAAGCCTATCGGCCCCATTGGGAACCAAAGGAACCTTGTATGTAGATAGCTCAATACACTTACGATCACTATGCCTGCTATTGCATGTGCTACCCAAGGTTGAGCGGCAGGCCAGTTTTCATGGGCGCCGGGGTTTATAAACCTTGCCACTATGTCGGTATTTACATCTGTGATAAAGGTTGCAAACTTCATTCCTCCAAAACTATAGCATAGCCATATCATTATTATAACGGCGGTCAACGGAGCGATGATCGACGATACTATTAGAGTTTTAAAGATGAGTTTGTTACCTGTCCCAGTTAGGCTGCTCATCTTAAACCCTGAAAAAGCCGCCGTCATGACGCCTGGCCATCCATATCCAAATCCATCTGTGAGAAACGTTCTATTCATAAGCATGGCCCAAAACCATTCTTGAGTCGGTGGCTCGGGTCTAACAGGCCATATAAGCCAGACGAAGCCAGTACCATAGCCGCCGTATGTGACAGCGTTAAAACCTATCAAGCCGAAGATCCTAAGGCTTGCGATCCAAGCTATGAAAGCTATTATTGGCATTAGAAGCGTTACAGTTATACTCATACCTAGTACAGTATACAACGCTGTTACAGCGATGAAGGACGTTATGAAAAGTAGATACGCCATTCTATAGCTTATAGGCTCCTTAGACTCATCAACCTCTTTAACCTTGGTGAAAGCCGTTTTGATAGTGGAAAATATATACCTCCTGTTTAAAACCATGTAGAAAAGCGTTAACCCTATAAGACCCCCTATGTTGGATAATGCCGCCCATTTAAATGGGTCGCCGGCTGTTGGGACATTCGCTCCGCACCAGTTCCTCCCACATCCAGGTAGATCGAGAATACCCGTGTAGTAGCCCATATAGTAGGCTACTTGAGAAGCTATTAGATATACTAGAAACCATAGCATAAAACTGGTTAACACTGATAGAGGTGCTAGGTAGAACACGGCTGCAAACGGAGGCCATTTATTGAAAAGCTGAAACCCCACCACCGTAGCAAGCGGAGAGTCTGGAGTCACCCATGTTGATCCGAATCCACAAGTATTGGTACGCCAAGCATATATGTCTGGAAACCATGGAAATATTAAAGTCATGAATATTGGAACTTGGATCGCCAGACCTAGAATAAGACCTATAATAAATGGTCTACTAAGCTTTTTATATTTCTCCTTTTCAATGGTCATACGCACTATCTCATAGGCCATAGCGGTCTGTGGAAACGGCATCTTCTCAACATCTATCCAAAACTGTCTAAATATAGAGACTGAATGTTGCTTGATAAATCCACCAGAACATCACTGGGACAAGCCAATCATTCCATGGAATATATGGATTTCCGTAGAGAAGGTTTTCAGCCACTTCTCTGGGAGGTGCTACAAAACTCGGAATATACTTGATACTGTTCTCCGAATTTATGTATCGACTTGTAAATTCCGCCCTAGGCTTATACCAGGGAAAGTATAGATTCATGAAAAATCCAGTAGTTAAACCGACCGTGTAAAGAACAGTGGCGGTCTAGAGTTAGGCTTAATCCTTAGAGGGAGCATTATTAGAAAGGGTAGAAATCCAAGTGGAGAAAGACTTAAAGCACAACCCACATAACCCAGATTATAGTTAACTACAAGATTGAAGTGCGGCAGTAAAGCCAGCCAAATGTTGCCTAAAACCGTAAATATGATGGTCGTTGCTACTACGAGTATCCATGGAAATTTTTCTTCAACAATTTCTCTTGACATTTTTGCACCTAAGCTTAACTTTGAAACCAAAAAATATTTAAATTTAATCAAAAACGGGTTTGATTAAAATCGCGAGTAGGTCATCCTTCATTGGCTCTATTATCGCAACTGTCGTCTGGGCTACGAGGCTCATAATACTAAAACCAAGTATAGAAACTTTCTGATTAACCTACAAAACTATTCGTATTTAGACGTAATCTACCGCATTGGATTGTGTACAATGTATGGACCTCCCTTTATTTTTGGCTTGAAGATATCGAGAAATTTTAGCTTATTTTCATGATAGTACCATATGCTTTATCTACAAGCCTGTTCATCTGAAGTTCATTCTCGAGTTTTAAAACCTCCTCTAAATTTGCTTTTGTTACTGGTTTGGATGGTTTGGCCCAGCATACGGTTGATGGTGAACACCAGGGATCTGGTCTTATGCTGATTTCATAAGTCCCTATTTTCCTAGCTAAGTTCATAGTTTCCTCTTTATCGAATCCTATTAGAGGTCTAAATACCAAAATATTCACCGCATGGTCTATGGCATTTAAGTTGTCGAGGGTTTGAGAGGCAACTTGTCCGAGGTTTTCTCCAGTGACTATGGCTTTAGCTCCTATTTCGTGGGAGAGTTTCTCAGCCACTTTAAGCATAAGCCTTTTACATAATATGCACGTGTATTCTTGAGCATGTCTACTTATCTCAGCTAATGCCTCGCCATGCCTATAAACGTAAACTGGCATATCTATACCTATGTGCCAGTTTCTCAACACTTCAACTATATCTAAAAGCTTACGGGTGCAAGCATCCGGTTTATCAAGGTTTACTTGAGCGTGGAGTACGGCTATTGAACACCCCCTCTTCATCATAAACCACGACGCCACAGGGCTATCTATGCCAGTCGATATTAATGCTACGACTCTCCCAGAACTGCCTAATGGTAGACCTCTACATCCGTCGATTTTAAGAGTGTAAATGTAGCATTCATTATTATGGACTTCTACGTAGACTGTTCTACTTGGATTTTCCAGTGAGACTTTAATCCCAGTCTTCTCCTTAAGGATGGCGCCGAGCTTCTTCTCAAGATCTAGACTTGTAAAACTGTGTTCGCCAGTTCTCCTAACCCTTACGGCGAAGCTTTCAGCGTTTTTAAGTAGTTCCCCAGCTTCTCTAGCTATGTAGCTTTCAAGGTTGTTAAGGCTTACGTATACAAATGGCGCTATATACGTGAGTCCAAAGACCCTACTCAATACCTCAATGCTCCGTTCAAATTCTAACGTTTTAACAATTATCCTAGACCATTTATGACTGACTTGAGCTTCAACACCTGCTTTAGCCAGTCCATTTAAAATGTTTGAAATAAGTATTCCAACCCACCGTCTTCTAACGGGTTTAGATTTAAGAGCAAGCTCGCCGTAAGCAGCTAACACACCATCCCATTGTAAATTCATAATCCTCGGTTAAAGTTTTAAAATCCTCTAGATTAAGGGTTTCCACTCTTTTTATCTTATATTACATCCAATGGAAACCGGAGACTTAATAAAAATATGATCTAGCTAAGTAGCTGTTTGTTACGTTTTCGGCGAAACGTTATTAAGGTTAGATCCAACTTCTTTTACCGAGTAGCGGGGAATTGCATTGCTCGTAGATAATTATGGACGTGTCATCGATAGCATTAGAATATCGTTAACTCAGAGGTGTAATTTTAACTGCTTTTTCTGCCATAGAGAGGGAGAAGTTAACTCATACAGGAGAGAGATGAACGTGGATGAGGTATCTAGAATCGCTAGAATAGCTTACAGTTTAGGTATGCGGAAGGTTAAGTTGACGGGAGGAGAACCTCTACTTAGAGACGACATTATTGAAGTAGTCTCTTCCATAAACAGCATCGGTAATTTAGAGGATCTAGCAATTACGACAAACGGCTTCTTTCTAAGCGAGCTTGCAAGCCGGCTTAAAAAAGCTGGATTAATGAGGGTTAACGTGAGCCTACCATCACTTAAACCTGAGGTTTTTAACTATATAACTGGCTTTAATTGGTTAGAAAAAGTACTTGATGGGGTAAAGATGGCTATAGAAGTCGGCTTAAATCCAGTTAAACTAAACATGGTTCTTCTGAAGAACATTAATGAGGATGAAGTTTGGAATATGGTGGAATTTTCAGGTAGGATTGGAACAGTACTGCAGATTATCGAGCTTGAACCCATAAATATGAATAAACAGCTATATGAAAGCTTACACGTGGACCTTTCTCCTGTAGAAGAGGCGTTAAAACGTAAAGCTATACGAACCTACGTTAGAAGCCTCCATAACCGTCGGAGGTATATAATGCCAAGCGGCGTTGAAGTTGAAGTGGTTAAACCTATGCATAATTCCCTGTTCTGTGCAAACTGCACACGTATAAGGATAACATCTGATGGGTTCATCAAGCCCTGTCTCATGAGGAGCGATAACCACATAGACATATTAACACCTGTGCGTAGTAAAGCTTCAGATGAAGAGCTCGTAAAACTTTTCGTAAAAGCGGTAGGTCTCCGTGAACCATTTTTCAAGTGACCCGGTGTTAAGATGTCTCCGATGGGCTTCATCGAACCCCCTGAACTTGATAAAAAGCTTGGTATGCTCATATACGTGACTAAAAGTCCACCTGTAATTGGTAGAATTAAAGAGAGCTTCGAAGATTTCTACGTTGAAGAGCTCATCGATTTGAAAATTGTTGACTGTAAGCTCGATAGAGGATACGCTGTATACCTTATGGAGAAGAAATGCATGGATACATTCTCAGCTGTAGCTAAAGTTGCAAAACTGCTAGAAGTGCCTGTAGCCGATATAGGTTATGCTGGCTTAAAAGATACGGTGGCAATCACCCGTCAATACATCACGGTTCCCGTTGAGAAGATGAAGACTTTGATCGAAAACGTCGAGGATAGAAAGTTAAGCCTAAAGTTTATAGGTTTTTCGAATAGAGCGCTCAAACCTGGTAGTCTAGTAGGTAACAAGTTTAAAATAGCAATCTCGCTCGAGGGTAGAGATGAACTAGCTAAGCTCGTAAACGCCTTAAAAGAACTATCTGAACTCTCCGGCATAGCTGGCTTTTACGGCTATCAGAGATTTGGAGTTAGAAGACCCAACACCCACATCATCGGTAAACTTATAGTTAAACGCATGTGGAGTGAAGCGATGAGGGAGATCGTGGGGCATCCATATCCTTGGGAGCCTCCACAGTCTCGCGAAGCTAGGGTTTTATTTGAAGAAGGTAGGCTTCAAGAGGCTCTTGAAAGGTTTCCGAAAACCATGTTTTACGAGAGGTTCATCGTTAGGAGACTCCTAGAAGAATGGTCCCCTCTAAAGATACTTAAAACACTTCCATTAAATCTACGGCATTTATACGTTTCAGGATACCAGTCGTATCTTTTCAATCTAGCCTTAAGCCAACGTTTGTTAGAGACCGATTTAAACCTAACCAAAATACTTGAAGGAGATATTGTGAAAGGCGTGAGAGATGAAGAAATGGTTAGGAAAGGTCTTTCAATAACCTATATGGTGGCTCCAGGAGCCGGTATATCCTTCGATAAACTGAAGGGCGACTCCGGGCGCATCGTTAAACACGTCATGGATGAAGAGGGAGTTAAACCTGAAGATTTTAAAGTAGATGAGCTTAACATAGTTTGCAAAGCCTCCCGTAGAGAAGTTTTCATGAAGTTTAGAGATCTTACCCTAACGGTTCAACAATACTCCAAGCCTCTACTTTCCTTCATGCTTCCTCAAGGTGGCTATGCTACGGTTCTACTTAGAGAACTTCTCAAACAAGACCCGTTAAAAGCCAACTTCAGATAGATTGCAAGCCTCTAAAATCATTAAATCGTCCTATGCGCATCTTTACGCCTGCGTACTTATGCTACATGATATCCAGCTATCCGCCTCTAAGGGAGATGGTTAAGATTGCAGAATCCACCATCAAGCGGTATTAGGCTTGGAGCGTTGAGTGTAGCTTAACCCTTCTAATAACGGCGGATACTACATGCTTTAAATGAAAACACGAGCTTCTGTTAATGTAGAGGTTTAAGGTATCTGTCTACATCATCTGGGTTGAATGCCTCCTCCTCTAAAACGTTTAATATGAAGTTTACAAGCATGCGCCTCTGCTCTTTCCCCATCTCTGGATAATAGATTGGATGTATCACAACCATGCCTCTGAACGCGTAAAATGGCTGTACTACGCGTAGAATCTCTTCGTCTCCAGTTCTACTGATATATTCTTCGTAGAATAGCTTGAAGAGTCTTCTAAAGCCGTCTTTCAACGAGCCGTGTTGCCATATGCTTATAAACAGGTAGTTTATCGTTAAAGCGGTCACATCGTCTGCGGGTTCACCGTACATTTCCCTTGACAGATCTACTGCTACGATTGATCCATCCGGTTTAAATCTTATATTTCCAAATGGGTGGAAGTCTCCGTGAATTCTAGAAAGTCTATGGGTCTTTTTCTTTAAACGGCTCCTCCACTTAACGGCCTCAACTTCTATGCGGCATATTTCTTCGTCTGATATGAAGTCTAGATCGTCTTGGTATGTGTCTACAACTCCCATGAGCATTTCCCCGTGGCCTATAAGGTCCCTGATATGTCTAACGTATAGGTTTCTATTACTGACTTTCTCCGAATGTAAAGTAGATAGGTACTCTACACATTTGATACACATGTCTACATCCTTATACGTTAAACTCTCCCTCTTACTGAGTTCAAGCAGATACTCTACGTAAGGTCTACCATGCTCCTCCGTTAAAGGCTCTACCAACTGGATGAACTCTACGGCGTCTCCTATAGATACTAATGAACCATTTTTCAGAACTGCTACCACGTCGATTGACGGTATGCATGTGTTCTCCGGAGCGGTATTGTAGAGCATGTGTTGGAGAAGTAGAACTGAAGCTCTATCGCTTACGTAATCGTGTCCCCAGCCCGTATCCCCTCTAACGATTCTCATAACAAGAGCCTTCAACTTAGAATCCTGCTTAAACTTTAAAAGGAAGCCTGCATTGTGGAAACCTTCACCAAGCTTTACAATATCCAATACCTCAATCCCATGGCCAAATTTAGACTCTAAGTAGTTTCTCAGAGACTCCTCATTTACCGTCACAGTATACGAGCCTACTTTAAGATTCACATAGACCCCGAACATATATTGAAATTCTAGGATTTACTGTTTACGCTTTAAGTTGTCAACGTATTCATGTAAAGTATTCTGAAGAACTCTAAACCCTTATATTTATTTTAGCCTCTTCATATCTGGAAATGAGCCTCAAACGTTTTCTTAAACCACATAGAGGTATGCGGGATTACTTACCTAAAGACCTCTATGAACGTAGAATTGTCGAGGGGGCTATTCGAGAACTCTTCAAGCTTTACGGTTATGAAGAGGTTGAAACACCTACCGTTGAATACTATGAGCTTTTAGCTGCGAAAGTTGGTGAAGAGACTAGGAGAACCATGTATGTTTTTAAAGATCTAGCTGGTAGAACTTTAGCTTTAAGACCTGAAGGTACTGTACCTATCGTCAGATTAGTCGCGTCAAAACTTAGAACTGCTCCAAAACCAATCAGACTGGGATATATCTGGGACTTCTACAGATATGATGAACCTCAAAGGGGACGTTTTAGACGTTTCTATCAAGGTGGGTTTGAGCTCCTCGGTTCACCTAAACTTGAAGCCGATATGGAAATACTATCGATTTCAATAGAGCTTATGAAGAGGCTCAAGCTTGGAAAATTTCAAGTAAAGCTCAGTGATGTAGGTGTACTCCGAGGTCTTATGAGTAGCTGGGGCGTTGACGAGAATTTGCAAAATAGGGTATTAAGCCTAGCGGATAAGAAAGACTATGAAGGAGCCATTAGAGAGCTTAAAGCTACAAATCTAGACGAAGCTTCTATCTCAAAAATTGCTAAATTATTCAAACTCAAGGGTTTAAACTATAAAAGCATCATAGCTGAGGCTAAGGGTATAGTAGGCTCCTGCGAGGATTCAGTGAAATCTTTGGAGAATCTAGAGATAATCCTTGATAATATAAAAGAAGTATACCCTGAACCAGAGTACCTCTTAGACCTCGGATTCGCAAGAGGATTAGAATACTACACGGGTATGATATTTGAAGTCTTCATAGAGGAGCTTGACATAGCCCTTATAGGAGGGGGTAGGTATGATAAACTCGTTGAGCTTTACGGTGGTGAACCTACACCGGCTGTCGGCTGCGCAGCAGGAGTTGATAGACTAGTTCTAGCAATGGAAATAAATAATGTGGTCCCGTCTCCACCACCCGTTAAAAGAGTATACCTCTACATACTGGATGGTGTTGCTTTATCTTACGGATTTAAGATTTCAGCTGAACTTAGAGCCCACGGTATTCCAGTAGAAGTTGAAGTTATGGATAGAAGTCTTTCTAAAGGCCTTTCTACAGCGGGTAAGAAGAATTACCCGTATGCTTTAATACTCGGTTCGAAGGAAGCTGAAGCTGGTTTGGTGTCCTTAAAAGACATGTCTACAGGTATTCAGGAAACTTTGACATTTAAAGAAGCCTTGAATAGGATTAAGTCGAGCTTTAATGCAACTTAACTTTCGTTTTCGATGACTATTAACTCTGAAAACTTTGTAGTAGATGCTTCAAGTTCTCCGGAAAGTCCGCGTTTAACGTATAAATGGGTGAGTTTGACAACCGCTCCAGCTTCAAGCTTTTCACACTCGTCTGCAAGCTTTCTCCAGACGCTGGCTCTTATAGAACCCGTGTCATCTCCAAGCATAAAAGATGCCACCTTAATCTCTCCTTTGGCAGTGTTTACACTTCTAGCCTCAGGGGTCGTTAACACTATCCCTTCAAGGGTTATATATCTATCACCCTCCTTCAGGTCCTTAACTTTACGCTTAAGGTCTAAAACTTTAAACCCTGGAAGGGCGCCTATTTTTTCCAAAACTCCATCCGAACCAACATGTACTTCAACACCCCTCAAACCCATACGAGTATACGCGTTCTTAACTGTGAAAATCTCCCCCTCCTCTACTTCCTCAGCGTAATACGATGCTTTACCCCAAAAGTTCACCAAAACTAGCCCAGTATCGTCTCCAGCGAGTAAAGAGGTAACCCTCCCTTCAACTCCAATAGGTGTTTTAAATACTCTCGTAAATGGTTTAGAGTAGGCCCTTAGTAGTAGGTTAAGCCCCTTAACATTTGGTTTTAGATCTGCAACCTTAGAAACCAGCTCTTCCAAACCGATCTTAGACGGTAGGATGCTAATCATATTCGGGTTATTTACGTGTATTTCTAAACCACCCGTTGCTCTAAGCCTAACTTTACCTCCTAAAATCCTCAGTTTACTCCCCTCATCAACTTTAACCATCTTATCCGCTGCCTCATTCCATAAAACTAGGGTTAGAATGCCACTATCATCCTTAACATTAACTCTAAGCACCCTCCCCTCACGATCATCAACCTTAAAGGTTTTTAACTCGCTCTTAGAGATTACAAAAGCTTCAAGGATGAAGACTTTATCATTCACAGTCAAGCTAGATATCTTCTTGATGGATGTTCCAACGTTAAAACCCTGCTCGAGTTTAATAGCCCCCCTAGATCCAACGTGTAGCTCAACACCTTCAACTCCGCTCTTAGTATATCCGTGAAGAACTTTAATCCTCCAACCTACTGAAGGGCTCATGGATAGAAATTCGTCAACCTTATCGTCCCAGAGAACACAACTTATCTGCTTTGTCCCATCATCTAGTATAAGCTTTAAAAACTTCCCCTCACCCTGTCCACGTTTAAACTTCTTAACCTCTCCCACATGCACTATGGATGCCTCTAAGGATACGTCTTTAAGTCCAGATACTAAATCTTCAAGTTTAACGTTCATACTACTGCTATAATCGATTGCAACACCTAAATCCTGAGCAACTAAGTAAGCAGCCCCCTCATCCGTCAATAGGCCATGGTAGTCTTTCTTCTTCTCCTCTATCATAGTTTTAATCTTTTCGGCGGTTAAGCTTGACTTAGAAGCTAGTATACGATTTATTATATTCTCTAACCCACCCAAGATTTCAGACCAAGTTTTAGAGACCGTACCTATTAATCTTTTATAACTGAATTTATGCGATAGTTACATTAAGTAGTCCTACTATAATACATGCTGAGTGATCGAAGGTTTTCAATCTCCCCATTCAATTTCAACATTTTAAAGGCTTAAACGTTGCCGTTAAGAATTGAGTTGCAAAACGATAGCTGTAGTAGTTTTGTTCAGGGAAATTTTATAAATGCTATTCGCCTCATCTTGTTGCAAAGGAGCGTATTATGGGATTTGACGTTGTAAGGTATTACAGACGTCTCTTTAAAATTCCAAGTCTTAGAGTAATCTTAGCCGAACATGTTATTTTAGGCTTGATATTTGGCTTGTATATTGGCGGTTTAAATTTCGAATACTGTTTAAAGGGGTTTCTAGCGTTTACAGTGGCTTCACTATCGTCAGACTCGGTTACACGTTTTCTATGTAAATCTGAACCTCTTCTAAACTTTAGGAGAATATCTGGTTTAACCCTATTCTCAAATTTAACGGTTTTAGTGTCAACTTTACTCTTTACTCCATTGAGATACCTAGGGTTCTCCACGGATAGAATTTTGCTAATAGGCTTCCCGCCATCAGTGGCTTTAAGGTTTATGGTTTTTAAAACTCTGGCTTTTAAAGAATCTTACAACCTCCTATCTATAGTTCAACCTTTGACATGTCTATTGACGTTAATCTACGTCTACGATTTAGCTGTACACCCAACCCTTCCAATAGCATTATTGGTAACGCTCTTAGCGACCCACGTATACTTAAGCTTAGTAAATAAGGAAGCTAAGCTTATAACCGGTTTCAACGGTTTAACCCTCTTCAGGGCTTTTTTGGCTGATTGGATGGAGAACTTAGATGAGCCGATTGAAAACGTCTTAGAAGAACTTGGAGTTGAGAGTGAACATTCAGTAGAGATTCTCATATTCAAAACTTCAAAAGGTAGGACAGCTATTGTAGTGCCCTATATTCACCCAGGTCCGTTTAAGAACGTTGGCAGTAGCTCCCTACCATGGAGTATCCAATCCTTCACTGAAAAGCTTTTCGGATGCGAAGCAGTAGCCGTCCCCCACGGTGTATCAACACACACCTACAATCTTACTTCGAAAAAGTATATTCTCAGAGTCTTGGAAGCGTTAAGCTCTCTAAAGCCTGAGTTTAACATATCAAAGTCATCTAAACCAGTTAGAGCTTTCAGCGATCCTGCTCAAGCAATCTGCCAATCTTTCAATGGCGTAGCCTTTCTCGCATTAACATTGGCTCCAAACCCTATGGAAGATATTCCTCTGAAGGTGAAAACTATACTTGAAGTCTACGGTAGGTCTCTGGGCTTTAAATCGGTTATAGTAGTAGATGCCCATAACAGCTTCTCATGGGATGTACACTCTATGGATGATAGTGTTACAGAGGCTTTAGTTGAAGCTGGTAAAATGGCTCTACACATGGCTTCTAAGGTTGAGCTTAATAGGTTTAAGCTAGGCTTTTCTAAAAGATGTATATACGGATACGGTGTTAAAGACGGCGTTGGACCCGGTGGTGTAGTCCTACACTTATTCATGATAGAGAATTCTCTCTACGCATATGTAACCATTGATGGTAACAATATGGTTTCAGGACTTAGGGAGAAAATAGTTCAAAAATTGAAGGAGGTGGGTGTTTCAGATGTCGAGGTTTTTACAACGGACACACACATGGTTAATGCTATAATCCTCAATAAAGGATATAATCCAATTGGTGAAGTGATAGATGAAAAATCCATTATACAGTCTGTCTTAGAAGCGTTTAAAGAAGCCTATAGCAGGCTTGAATGGGCCTCTGCATACTATGGGGAAGTGACGGTAAGCGGTTTAAAGGCTCTCGGAGATGGATTACCTAAACTTCTCGAATCGCTGGAATCATCCGTTAAAAAGGCAAAACGCCTCGCCTTTAGCCTTATGACGCCCCTCCTTATGGCATCTATGCTTATAATTGCTCTGTAAGCCAAATATTACAAGATAATGACCTTCTCATATTGCTCTAAAACCTATGTGTGCAATTATGACAGACACTATTAAAGCCGTAGCAATTATAACTACTATCTCAGGTCTGAGTTTCAATCCTTCTCCTTCTTCATCGAAGAATCTCAATAATCCCGCGGTCGTAGCGGGCATAGGCGATTCTTTCTTACGTTTTTTACTCATACAATTCTCTTATTCGCTGAGAAGTTCGTAATAAGCTTTTCCATAAAATGGAACTGCAACGTAAGCTTTAACGGGGGAAAAATATATAAGGGTGTTAACTTTTTACTCTTAAAGTCTTAAATGCATAGGTTTAGTAAACCCTACGCATTCATAACGACACTTGAGGGTTTACAGAGACTTTTAGATTTTTTCGTAAAACGTGGCTTCACCGTTTACGGGCCTGTTTTAAAGGGTAAAAGCTGGGTTTTCTCAGAAATCCACTCAATCTCAGAGGTTGACTTAAACTATACCCGTTCAATTCTACCGCCTAAAAAACTCCTTCTTCCACCTAAAAGCTCCATCTTCAGCTTTAAACTCAACGATGGTTTTGAAATACTTGAATCCTGCGTTTCCAAGAATGTCGTCCTCTTCGGAGTGCATCCTTGCGACTTAAAGGCTATTGAAAAACTGGATGCCTTCTCAAGCTTTTATATGGAAGACGTGTGCTATAAGGCTAGAAGACAAGGTTTATTCATAGTAGGCTTAACCTGCAACGTTGTCGATGAGCATTGTTTCTGCAACTCACTAGGCGTAGGTCCTGAAGCATCAACGGGATTCGACATACTAATAACTCAAGTTGGTGAGAGTTTCCTGGTTGAAAGCGGTAGCTTAAAAGGTTTAAACATTATAAGAGAATTAAACTTCCCAGAGGCAAAATCTGAACATTTAGAAGCTAAAATGAGGCATATTGAAGATCTTAAAAGCCGCTTTACTAAGAAAGCTGACCTTAAAGAGCTGGATAAGATTGCAAAGAGTAAGCTAGATCATAAAGTTTGGCTTGAGATGGCTGAGAAATGCCTATCCTGTGGGAACTGTAGCATGGTTTGCCCAGTATGTTACTGTTTCGATGTATATGACTCACTCGACCTAACGCTTAAGGAGGGAGTTAGAGTCATAGAGTTAGACTCATGCCAGCTCTTAGAGTATGCGGAGGTGGCTCTCGGAGGCAACTTTAGAAGAGACAGGTATCAGAGGCTACGTCACTGGATGCTCTGTAAGTTCGGAGCAGCCGGAGGCTCAACTTATACAAGCTGTGTTGGATGTGGTAGATGTCTAGTCTACTGCCCAGCTGGTATAGATTTAACAGAAGTTGCTAAAGTATTGAAAGGAGGCTGATTTACGTTGAATCCGTACATACCTAGGAAGGCGATTATAAGGTCCATTCGAGATGAAACACCGGATATAAAAACGTTTAGAATCGAATTTAAAGACGGGGGTTTCAGCTTTAAACCCGGGCAATTCGTCATGGTATCTGTTCTGGGAGTTGGGGAGTCGGCCATAAGCATATCCTCCCATCCTGAGGATGCAGATAAATTCATAGAACTATCCGTTAGAAAGGTTGGAAATGTTACCGGGAGCCTCTTCAAGCTTAAACCCGGCTCTACTATTGGAATTAGAGGACCGTTTGGCAACGGATGGCCCATAGATAAAGCCTTAGGCAAAGACCTCTTAATCGTAGGTGGTGGATGCGGTCAAGGTGCTTTAAGACCGATAATTTTAGATGTTTTAAGGCATAGGAATCGTTATGGTAGGGTTGAGGTTCTCTATGGAGCTAGGACACCTCAAGATTTAATGTTCAAATATGAACATGAGTTGTGGGCTAGTGTGCCGGAAGGTTGTCTCATGTTAACTGTTGACGCTGTTCCACCGGGCGTGGAATGGAGGCATAGCGTCGGGGTGGTAACTAAGCTTTTCGAGAAAACTACCATCAAGCCTGAAAACGGCTTGGTTTTCATATGTGGACCTGAGATTATGATGCACTTTGCCGTTAAGGGTTTAATGTCTATGGGCTTTAGAGGCGACCAGATATACCTCTCAATGGAGAGGAGGATGAAGTGCGGTATAGGGAAGTGTGGGCATTGTCAGATAGGTGGTAAGTATGTATGTAAAGATGGCCCGGTTTTCACGTATGACGATTTGGCATTTGAACCGGATAAGATAGTTTAGGAGGTGGAGGCTTGAAGCTTAAAATCGGTGTTTTTAAATTCACAAGCTGTTCAGGCTGTCAGATAGAGCTTTTAAGGCTTAATGAAAGACTCCCTGAACTACTCAACCTCGTAAGTATTCAAAATTGGGCTATGGCTAGCTCTAACCTGCAACAAGGTCCATATGACGTAGCCCTCGTAGAAGGTGGAATATCGACACCTGAAGCTATAGAAGAAGTTAAAATGATAAGAAAGAATTCTAAAACCCTCGTAGCATTCGGTGACTGTGCTGTTACCGGATGCATTCCATCTATAAGAAACTGGATGAAGCAACGTGAAGCTGAGAGTTTGGTTTACCCGAACCCTGAACATATAACATCTACAAAGGTTTACGCCATAGACGAGTATGTTAAGGTAGATGTATATCTTAAGGGTTGCCCGCCCAACCTTGACAACGTACTTGAAGTATTCAAGGCAGCAATTCTAGACGTTAGACCTAGGTTAAGGCAACATCCGGTTTGTATCGAGTGTAAGTTTTACGAGAATGAGTGTCTCTTAACGACTTACAAGCAGCCATGCATGGGCCCAGTCACAGCGGCTGGTTGCGGAGCTATTTGTCCACTCGTAGGGAGAACATGTGAAGGTTGCTATGGACCTATGAGTAACCCAAACGTTAAAGCTATGGTTGAGAAGCTTAGGGAAATCGGGTTGAGCGATGACGATATCGTGAAGAAGTTCAGGAAGTATGCTGGTATGTCTGAGCATTATAGGGAGGTGGCTAAGCTTTGAAAAATATTAAAATCGACTACTTAACTAGGGTTGAGGGGAAGGGTGGGTTAGACTTAACGATTGAAGACGGCGAAGTCAAAGACTTAAAGTTGAGAATATATGAAGAGCCTAGGTTTTTCGAAGCGTTTCTCGTAGGTAGGCGATTTGATGAGGCTGTTGAGTTAACCTCTAGGATATGCGGCATATGCTATGTGGCGCATCAGATAACGTCCGTCAGGGCTATTGAAAAGGTGCTCGGTGTAGATGTAAATGAACGTATACGGCTTTTAAGAAGGCTTATTGCCATCGGGGGGATCATAAGTAGCCATGCATTACACGTATACTTACTAGCTCTCCCAGACTTCTTAAAACTACCGGATGCCTTCTCAATAAACCCGGAGCTTCTACTGAAAGCCCTAAAGCTTAAAGGAGTTGGAGATAGAATCGTGGAGATAATCGGCGGAAGGGCTGTACATCCCGTGACTATTGTAGTTGGAGGATTTACCTATACCCCTCCAAAGAGAAAGCTTGAACCGTTAAAGGATGAGCTTAGAGAGGTGAAGAAGACAGCCGCCGAAACAGTCCAGCTTATCTCGGCCGTTGACTTTCCAACCCTTAAAGTCGATTCTGAGAAGATCGCTTTATCCAATCCTGAGGAATACGCAATAAATGAGGGTAGGGTTAAGTCAAACAAGGGATTAGATATAACTGAGGATGAATTTAGAAAGTTTATAAAAGAAGAGCAAGTACCGCACTCCACAGCTAAACACTCTAAAGTTATGGGTAGAAGCTCCTACATGGTTGGCCCCCTCTCTAGACTATGCTTAAACTTCCACCAGTTAAGCGATGATGCTAAAAGTCTTGCCGAAACAGTAGGCTTTAGACAATCATCCAACAACCCGTTTGAAGCCAACATAGCGAGGCTTCTTGAAATAGTGAGTTTAGCTGACGAAGCCATCGAGTTGATAGATTTGTATGAAGAGGGTGAGGTTAAAGTACCATTTAAGGTGAAGGGCGGAGAAGCCGTTGCGATAACAGAAGCTCCAAGAGGGATGAACTACCACTGGTATAGGCTAGACAACAACGGAATCATTAGAGCCGCTGATATTTCACCTCCAACGTGCCAAAACGCTAAGAGAATCGAAGACGATTTGAGAGCATACGTTCCAACAATAGCTGATATGTCTGAAGAAGAGATCGCTTATAGATGTTCAATGCTAATAAGAGCCTACGACCCATGTATAAGTTGTTCAGTTCATAGTCTAACCGTGAGGGTTAGAAAAGTATAGGCTTAAAGATGTAAAGCCTTAAAAGAAATATCCATTTTTATTCTCAAGTTTTAACGGTAATAAACGTATTTCTTGAGTTTATGTGAGCTGTATAAGGGTCATTCTCAATGCTATTAAGATGAATACTGTTGCCAGTATCTTCCTCAGAGTCTCCTCATTCAGTTTTCTCGAAAGTCTCGGTCCGAGTTGGGAGCCGCATAAGCCACCGATGACAATAGGTATGGCATAATTTAGTGTTACTATGTTGCCTGCTTGGAAGTGTAGAATCACAGCGGCAGTATTCGTCAACGCCATTCCAAATACCGATGTGGCTGTTGCTACTTTAACTGGCATACCCATTCCGAGGATCATTATTGTTTCATCTACAGTCCCTCCACCAGCTCCAAACATTCCAGCTACAACACCACTAACAAAGCTTGTAAATAAGGCCAAATAGACCATTTTAGCGGTTAATTTATTTGTACTGGTTTTTGTTACCATTGGAGTTTCTTCTAGGTTTCTGGTTTTTCTAAACAGTTGGATAGAAATTGCTAGGAGGAAAACGCCAAATAAGAAGGCTAATGTCTTCGAACTTACAATATTCGCTAGATAAATCCCAATCATGGCACCGGGTACGTCAAGTAAATCCAACAATACGCCTACCTTATAATTGATCCTCCCCTGCTTAGCGTAGACTAAAGTTGCGGAGACTGTTATAAAGCTCATCGCTAACAAGCTTGTAGAAACCGCCTTCTGAGTTTCAATACCGAAACCGAGGACAAGTAGAGGCACGAAGAATACTCCACCGCCTAAACCGACAATTGATGCTACTGTTGAAATGATGAAGCTTAAAAGAAGTAGAATAAGTTCTAGCATGCTACCTCCCCATCGTATCAAAATCACTCTTACAGTTAAAAGTCTTTCAAATTTATAATGTACGGCAGATATTCTCTATTTATCTTTTCCATAAGCTTTTCATCCGCCGTATACATATGAGTATTTTTCATAATAGCTAGGGATATATAGGAAGGGTCGTATATTGTTATGTTGTTTTTAAACGCAACTTCTACTGTCTTCTTAGCGTAGTCACCTTTTAAAGGGTAAAGTTCGAATGAGAACGCATCTAATGCCTCTGCTATCTCTTTAATTTCTTCCTCTGAAAATAACCTCTTATAGTATAAAGCATTAAAACTTCAAAATTTATGATCTCTGGAGCTATAAGCTTTAACTCTCCACTAATATACTCATCTCTGATTTCTAAAGCTTTATCTGAGTTCCCCTCGTACACGAACCACTTTACCACTACGCTAGCGTCAACAACTACGACTGGCATACCGCTCATCTCTAAACATCCGTATAATCTCCTCAGCTTTCGGCTCTCCTCCACTCTTTTTCCTTAATTTTTCATTTAATAGAATATCTTTCGCCAAGTTTTTCCTCTTCTCCTCCTCTATTTTAGTTCTTATGGCATTTCTGATGAATTCGCTCCAATTGATTCTAATCTGCTTCATCAATTTTTTCGTTTCCTTGTCCACTCTTACAGTAATTGTTGTCATACAAGTGTTACAATAATACATTCCTAGTAAATTTTCCTAAGCTACCATCCCTGCAATGTAGTAAAGCATCAATATCTTCCACTCTAAGACCTTAAACTATCTATTGTGACACTTCTTTAACTCAGACTTCACACGTATGTCTGTATATAATCTACCTGAAGAAGATTGCAAAAGGGATTCTGCAAAAAGGGTTATATTCTAGCTAGTGGTGTTCTTTTACCCGATTTACATGGACTCTAAGGGTATAGTTTTAGCTGCCTTAAGGGGAGAGCCAGTGGATAGGATACCCTTCACGATTTACGACATCCTCATACCTAAGGGTGAGCTTTGGGATGAGCTTCGAAAAATGGGTTTAACCCCTATAACCAGCATCTCAGTATTCTATGAAAAATGGTCGAATGTAAAGATTAGACGGGTTATTGAAGGAGACCATGTGTACACGTTTTACGAGACACCTGTTGGAACCGTTTACGTAAAGCATAAGATTAACCTTAAGCCTGGATCTGGAGACTCTTGGATTGTCGAATATCCGATTAAGAAGCCCGACGATTACAAGATAGTAAACTATATTTTTAAAAACGCGGATATTATACCGCTCCAAGAGGAGGTTCTCAGACAAGTTGAACGGTTTAAAGATGACCGTGTTTTTGGGCTTGGATAGATAGAACACCGATGCAGAAGATGCTTATAGAGTTTGCAGGATATAGGAGGCTTGCAATAGACTTACATAGAAACCGGGAGCTTTTAGATGAGCTTTACGATATCCTCATCGATAGGACTAAAGTTATTTGTGAAATCGCTTCAGAATCTCCCATAGAACTCGTATGGTGTGGAGATAACGTGAATGGTATAGTTTTAGGGCCTAGAGTTTTCGAGAAGTATCATCTACCAGTCTACAGGTATATGTCTAAATTGTTTGAAAAGAACGGTAAAACTTTCATAGTCCATATGGATGGGAAACTAAACTGTCTGAAACATCTAATACCCGTCTCCGGTATCAAAGTTATGGAAGCCTTTACACCGCCACCCATGGGCGCCCTCCCCCTCAGAGAGGCTAGAAGTGTATGGGGTGAAGACATTAAAATCTGGATAAACTTTCCCGAATCGATCCTCCTCAACGAGGAAAGCTACGTCAAACAGTATATGTTAAACCTATTAGAGGAGATATCCTTCGAAAAAGGCTTCTTGATAGGTATAACTGAAGACATAGCACCCGGCTATGAGGGTAGACTTAAAGTAGTAGCTAAAATCTTAAACAGAGAAAATTAGATTATGTTGAGAATCTTGCATATCTTACCCTTTAGACTTTAATTACTCCTAGCGTTCTACTCATATGCCTCTTCACTCTCGCTTCCACGTTTATGCTAAGATAACTTTAATGGGTCTACGGCTCTACGGCTCCTCTAATATCCATCTTCTTGTATAGTTCACCGCTTTCCATAAGCATTATACACCCTTAACCACGTAATTTGTAGGCCTCGTTCTAACAATATACCCGTATAGTTTTTATCTTGCTAGTAAAGGAATCTTTAGGTGTACTCTGCGAGTTTACCCCTAACATACACAATCTTTTTAAATAAAGTCCCCCTCAGACCTCTCACATTAGGGTGTAATTCTCAGTGTTGAGAGAAAGTTTAAATTACAAGTATAACATTTTCATACTTAATGGTTAAACTTGGAGATAAAAAGGAAAATTGGTCAGAAGGGGCAGATCGTTATCCTAAAGATCATTAGGGAGTTCTTAGCAATTGGTCCGGAAGATGAAGTCATCATAGAGGTTAGGGGAAAGAAGTTTTAATTAGACCTAAGATGGATCCAGTAAAGTTTGTTGAAGACTTCTGCTCAACAGGAGGGAGAAAGCTGAACGAGAAAATTAACTTGGAAAAGTTGTTTGAAGAGGAGGTTGAAGAGAGGTTTGCTTTACATTGATTCGAATATTTTCATATATCCAATAATTTACAACGAAACCACCATCTTAGAGTCGAAGAATTGCAAAAACTTTCTCTTAAAGATTGCGTCTGGGGAAGTAGAAGCCTATACATCACTCATCACATGGGATGAAATTACATGGATTGTTAGAAGAATCTTAGGGGTCGAAGCTTCAGTAAATCAAGGTAGAAAGTTTCTCAAGTTTCCAAACTTAAAGATTCTCGGAATCCGAAAAACAACTATTTTAAAAGCACAGGAAATAATGGAGAAGTATAAGCTTAAGTCGAGGGATGCTATACATGCGGCTACAGCCATCGAAAACAAGATAACTACTATAGTAAGCTATGACAGAGACTTCGAGAGTATCGGTGAGCTGAGAAGAATTGAACCATGATTTAATGGTAGCAAATAGTTGAAGGACTCCTACTATGTGCTGAGAAATTGCTCTCTAAGATATACTAGAATTAGAAACGTTCATCTGAAAGGTTGAACCTAGATAGACTAAATTCTCTCTTAGATTACATTCACATGCATCTCTTAAACGATATTATTTACGCTTAATAAAACGTGCTTTACGGTCTTTAATGTAAAAAGCGAATGATGTTAGAATGAAAGTAGAATCGAGAAGACGATACACTTATGCTTATGGTTTAACGCCGGGGGAGGGATTTGAACCCTCGTTCCCCATACGGGGAACCGGATTTCACGTAGTTTTCGAGCCTTTTTTACGATTACTATCATCTCGAGTCCGGCGCCTTTCCTGGCTAGGCTACCCCGGCACTTACACACTTCTAAGTAGGATTTTAGATGTACTTTCTAAAAAACATTGATGTAATTTTCTTAACAAAATAGCTTACCAACTTTTAAGATCTAAATTCTTACTCGGTTTTTAGCGTCCAATGTTTAAAGCGTATCTGCCCGCCTCTTTCAGATTGAGTTTCTCAGCAAGTATGGAAGATTCAGGGTTGAATATTACGATTAATCCGTTCCAGTTCTCCGTGAGGCTTCTGGTTTTACAGACTGGACATACATCCAGCCTCCTGCTAGGTATTAGGAATACTCTCCCACAGTTTCTGCAAGCCATTTCGCTCACTTTTCACCACCCTTCTGAAGTTTAGATACATCTTCTTTTATCCATTCAATTTTACCTAAGAATGGCTGTTTAGCCGTCACACCTATCTTCCCTATGCCCCCCTCTCTTGGAAGACTTATAGCCACTATCCTCACTCTAACGATATCTCCTTTTCTAAGAGATCTACCCGTTTGTTTACCTACTAGACTTTCCCCTCGCTTATCATAAGTTATGTAATCGTCCATTAACTGAGACTTATGAAGTAGTGCATCTACGGGGCCTATTCTAACAAAAGCACCGAAGTCTTGAACATCCACAACATCACCTTCAACGATCTCCTGTAGGCTAGGTGAGAAGGTTAGAAGTGTGAAAGTAGCCTTATGGTATGTTGCACCATCACCTGAAACTATCCTCCCAACTGGGTCAACGTTTACGTTTAAAATGTCTATAACGTAGCCTAGTTCTTCACTTACTAAAGCAATGTATTTAGATTTAAGCTCCTCCTCAGCAACCTCTTTAAGAGGCTTACCAAACTTCTCAGGGGGTATTCGTACGACGTCTTCAACATCAATTAGCTTAAACATGGGAGAACATCATTTATATGGTAATAAGTATGATATAAAGGTTGATTGAATAATAAATGGAAGTATTTTATGAGAGTGAAAATTAGGATAAAGCATATATATGGGCTCTATTGAAATTTAACTTCTGATGTCGAGGGAAGAAGTTCGTGTGGAAAAAGTTAACTGGCCTCTACTGATAGTATTGGCGATAATCGTAAACGTCCTCGCAAACTTAGCTCAAGGAGTTCTAGGGATGCAGGGCGGGTATTTCGGGTGCATATACAGCATGGGCATAGCTTCAATACCATTCACGATGCCTACGCTGGCATTAATCCTACCCATGCTCGCATATTTAACTAAATTCGCCGGAAAGAAATTGGCTCCGACGACGTTGGCTGCCCTATACGTCATGGGTCTCGTCTCATCATTATCTATAGGAAACTTCAACGATGCATATTACAGCTGGCCCGTAGGCTCTGTAAGTAGAGTCTGGAGGGCTATTCCAGCGGTTAGAGACGTTATGAAAACATTATGGTGGGTTCCACCAGAGGCTGCCGTTGCGCCCACATGGGGTAGAGGAGGACCCGTAGACTGGGCTGCATGGCTCCCGGCGATGCTATACGTCTTCCTATTCCACTTCATAATACTCATATACTCCTCGGCTGAAATGGCTATACTAAGACGTAGATGGATAGAGATAGAGAAGGTTCCATTCCCATTCGCCATAGCTATATGGGAGAGCATTAGAAACATACATGGGTTTGAAGAGGTCAAGCGTAGAAAATTACCATTTCTAATAGGTCTTTTAATAGGCTTGATAATATACCTGCAAATAATGTTTACAACGCTTCTGCCATGGTGGCCTGATGTGATAGGTTGGCGTGCTCTCGGTCCAAGCCCCAACGGTTGTGTAGTCATCGCACCATGGGCTAATCCAACACTATGGGCTATAGGTTCCCAGCTTGTAGCATTTATGAGGGTTAACGTACAGCCGATAAACTGGGCAGTTGCATACTTAGTGCCTTTAGACGTTCTATTCACGGCTTGGTTCCTATGGGTTATCTTCATGATACTTGCCCAAGCGGCCTACGTCATGGGCTACTATACTGGTGCCTTAGACTATTCTGGTTGCTGTAGAGTGCTGATAGGCCCATATACGATCTCACCAAACTGGGGTCCCCCAATCTATTGGTCGTACATGTGCGTCACGGGAGGTATGGTAGCATTCATAGTCATGATGCTGTGGTACGCTAGAGACTATCTTAGAGAGGTTTTAAATGCGGCCCTTGGAAGACCATCACCTACAATTCGCGAAATAGAGGCTAAAGAGCCCGTAAGCTATAGGACGGCGTTCCTCATACTCGTAGTTGGGTTGATACTTTGGATAGTCTTCTTAGCATCGCTTCAGATAGACGCGATACTAATAACCCTACTCTTCATATTCGGAGGATTCATATTCCCGCTAGCTGAAGCCTATGCTAGAGGTTTGACTGGAGCCGCCTATGCGCAGGAGCGTAGCAAATGGGCCAGCTGGGCGGCCCACTTAATATGGTCTAGACATCCAGGCACTTACACTGCAGGTTGGTGTAATGCATTCATAATATACCACCGTGGTATAAACACGGCTTCAGCTGGTTTAAACACGTGGTCTGAAGTCACTATGCACAGCTTCAGAGTAGCCGATCTATCGGGCGTTCACCCGAAGTCGATCTACAAGATGGTGTTCGTATTCTTCGTTATAGCATACGCTATAACATTGCCATTCAGAGTGTGGTGGCCTCACTACCTTGGAGCTAGATTCCCGAACTGTCTTTCAGGCTGGGAGTGCGCATACCTCGGTGAGGGTGCATACAACACCATGCCTCCTGCAAATGAACTTTGGATTCCTGTAATAACGGGCTTTATAGTGACAGTACTCCTATACTTCCTTAGGATGCGCTTTGTCTGGTGGCCTTTCCACCCGATGGGCTTCCTAATAAGTGGAGCTGCACGTGAAGTTTGGACTGGTGCTTGGACAAGCTTCCTAGGTGCTTGGGTGCTTAAATTCATAACTCTAAGAATTGGCGGTAGCAGGGCTTACGAAGAGTACGGCGTTCCAGCAGCCGCAGGGGTGCTGGCAGGTTTCGTGCTAGCAGCGATCATAGGCGTAATCGTAGGGCTCATCAGATGGTTTATACCCTTCTAAACCTCCTCATTTTTTAATCTTCCATAATTACATAATAAAGTTAGATTTTCTCTGCTTGCTTGGTTGAGCTTTTAAACTTTGATACTACTATTAGGACTATGCCAATACATGCGATAGCCAACCCTATCAACGGTTCAGACCTCCTTACGCGGACCATGACTGTTCTATCTGTTTCAAACCCTGTGACAGCCCATCCCCACATGTAGACGTGTAGCTCCAGTACATGTCTACCAGCTTTAATTTCCGGTGTTGCCCATCCAGATCCAACTGTTTGACCCCACCTAGTCTCCCAAGCATCTATTACTAATTCACCGTCTATGTAGAGTCTAGCTCCATCACTACTAATGGCTTCAAATCTTACAGATCCATCCACTGGCATTTCCAGCGTAGCCTTAGCTATAAACCCCATCTGTCCTCCAAATCCTCTGAAAACAGCTTCATCGCCCCAATTGTACCAAAATATTGCTGGAAACGTCTCATTTCCTAGAAACAAAGCGGAGTTTGCTAAATAAGTTTCAGTAAACCCGTCGCTAGTAGGCTCAGACAATAGGTAATACCATGTAACGTCCCAGTCGGATATTTGAGCTTTATACTCTGTTTGTACATGCTCCTCCTTAAACGGTATGACTGCTAAAACAACGCCGATGACAAGTACGACTATGCCAATTTTAGCAAATCTACCCAGTGACATCAATCACTTGAGAAGCATTTTTCTCTTATAAAACTTAGCTTTTAAAAGCTAAGTTTTATAAGATTTTAACTAACAGTATGCTTACGGTGAAGATGAAGGCTGTTGAAAGCCTCCTTAAAATACTTAACGGTAGATATGAAGAGATAAGCAGATATAGAACCAAATTACAATGGAAGTTTCTCCAAGGTCGAGCCATAGGAGCATACAGTAGAGATTACGACGATTCTTCTTGGACGGATGTTAAACTCCCCATGATAGTCGACCTCAGAAAGGGTGAAGCGTGGCTTAGATGTCGCATAACGGTTCCGGAAAACATTTCAGGTATCCCAATTGAAGGTTCTAAAGTTAAGCTGTTCTCTTCTGTAATTACCACTGGCGCTGAAGTATATGTAGACTCTAAGTTGGTTTTATCGGCGGATTACTGGACTGAGCTTAGAGGACCAATGATTGTTCTAAGTGAGAGTGTTAAGCCCGGTGAAACCTACGTGGTCGCTGTAAGGCTATATCCATGCACTGAACCCATAGGTGTGCCGGAGTTCAACGTCACCTACAGTAATGTAGAGAATGTACTTTTCGAATTGGATGCCTTTATGGAAGAGCTTAAATTCGTCAACCTCATTCCTGGAGGCGGTGAGGAGGTTGAAAGAGTCGCTGAAGAGTTTGACGTGAAGGTTTTCAGTGAAAACTATGATAGGCTATTGGCTGAAATAGAGAAGGCTAGACGTAAACTATCGCATCTGTCAGACGAAGTTAAGAAGTTTAAAGTACATCTCGTTGGGCATGCTCACATAGATATGAACTGGCTGTGGTCTTGGAGAGATACCGTTGAAACAATTAAAAACACGTTTAAAACAATGCTCGACCTTATGGATAAATACCCGGTTTTCCACTTCTCCCAAAGTCAAGCAGTTACCTACATGGTGACCGAGGAATTATTCCCAGAGATTTTCAATCGTATAAAGAAGAAGATTGAAAACGGCAACTGGGAGGTTACGGCGAGCACATGGGTTGAAGCAGACTTAAACATGGGTGGCAACGAAGCTCTTGTACGGCAGTTCCTCTACGGTAAGCGCTTCTCTAAAGATAGGTTTAATGTAGATGTTGAAGTATGCTGGGAGCCCGATACTTTTGGGCATCCATTGACGATGCCTCAAATAGTGAGGAAGGCCGGTATGAAATACTACTACTTTATGAGATGTGGTAGAGGCTTCCCGATTTTCTGGTGGGAGTCTCCTGAAGGCTCTAGAATACTAGCCTTCAATAGCGTCTATAATAATATTGTCTACCCTAGAACGGTGTGCAGTATAGCTAGGGAAGTCTATGAAAAACACGGTTTAAAGACAAGTATGTTTGTCTACGGTGTTGGAGATCACGGTGGAGGTCCGACTTTAGAGGATATTGAAATGGCTCTTAAGATGATGGATAAGCCTCTCCTACCGACCGTAGTATTTAGTTCAGCTCGAGAATTTTTCAGAGAAGTTGAAGACGAGATTAGACTTAGACATAAAGAATTGCCTATTGTGAAAGGTGAGCTCAACTTTACATTTGACGGATGCTATACGACTCATGCTGACGTGAAGCGGTATAATAGACTCTGTGAGAGGATGCTTGTAGACGCTGAGAAGATATGCTGTATTACAGACACTTATCCTAGAGATAGGTTCGCAGACGCTTGGCGTAAGACTCTATTCAACCAGTTTCATGACATCTTAGACGGTAGTGGAATACGTGAAACGTATGAGTATTCCAAGAAGTTAGCTGAAGACGTTTTAAAATGTGCTAGAGAGATCATGGATATGGCTCTTGAAAAACTGGCGTCAAGCATCAAGTTTAAGGAAGATGGGTTACCAATAGTCGTCTTCAATCCTCTACCTTGGCCTAGGCGCGATATCGTTAAAGTTAAGGTTCCAAGCCATCTGATACCAGCTAAACCAATAGTCATATCTTCAAACGGCTTAGTCGAACCAGTTCAGGTATGTGAAGATGGGCTCATATTCGTAGCAGATGTCCCAGCTTTAGGGTATTCAACATACTACCTTAAAGAGGGAAGAGTCGATGCGGAGATGCTTGCCAAAGACCTTACGCTTGAAAACGAGTTTCTCAGGGTTACAATCGATAGTAGAACTGGAACGATAAGAGAGCTTTATGATAAGAAGGCTAACAGAACGGTCTTCAATAGATTCCAATATGAGGCCACGCAGCCTAGGGAGAGTAACCTGTTTCAAGTACTTTATGAAGCACCACATCCGATGTCTGCTTGGATAATAGGTGAAATGACAAGTATTGAAAACCTCCTCAAACCAGAGGAGGTTAAACTTGTTGAAAATGGGCCTGTAAGGTCGAAGATAAGAGTTGTCTACAGGTACCGTAGATCTAGGATATGCTCTGACATAACTCTCTTCAAGAGAATTCCAAGGGTAGATTTCCAGACATCAATAGATTGGCGTGAGTTTTCAAATGAGAATATGGATGCTCCAATGCTTAAAGTCTCGTTTACACCAATTCTAAAGTCTACTGGTAAAGCAGTCTTTGAAATACCGTTTGGATATGCTGAGAGGCCGTCCAACGGTTCAGAAGTTCCGGCGTTGAGATGGGTTGACGTTTCAGATGGAGAGTACGGTTTAACTCTTCTCAACGACTCCAAGTATGGGTTCGATGTCTCAGGAAACACTATTAGAATGACGCTCGTTAGAACAAGCTACAGTCCAGATCCAACTCCAGACCAAGGCTTACATGAAGTACTATATTCGCTGTATCCGCATAGTGGAGATTGGAAGACGGCTTTAAGCTTTAGAAAAGGTTTTGAAATAAACCACCCGCTTGAAGCAATAGCCGTTACAAAGCCTTCAGCTATGAAGGGTACAAAACCTGAAGAAATGAGCTTCATAAAAGTGGAGCCTGATAACATAATAGTTTCATGTCTTAAGAAGGCTGAAGATTCCGATGATATGGTGATTAGATTCTATGAAGCCACTGGTTTAGAAACAACAGCTAAACTGAAGTTTGGTTTTCATGTTAAAAGCGTACAAGAGTTGGATTTAATTGAAAGACCTTTAACTGAAGAGAGCAAGATCGAAGAGGATACTTTAATTGTAAAAGTTAAACCGCTTGAAATAAAAACCTTCAAACTTAAAGTGACGTAAAATTTTTCTCCATCGAGGTTTCTCACCTTGAATTCTAGGGAGAGGGTTTTAAGAGCCCTATACCTTGAAGAACCAGACAGAGTTCCAATGTTTGAGCTGGAGTTTCAATATCCTGAGCTTGTAGTGGGTAAGCCTTATGTTTTATGGAGAGGCTATGATCCGTGGGAGCAAACAGTTTTCAGAGACGTTTTAAGCAAGATGAATGTTGAAGAAGACGCAGTTAAAGTTACGAGACATAATACCGAAGTCCTAGTTGAAACCTGCATTAAACTCGGCTACGACGTTTTTAGACCAGCCTTCGTACCAGACCCGATAGAAGCTATAAGGTATGCTCGTAAAATAGTTCCTGAGCTTGCAATAATGGGGAATAGCCCTGGAACGGGACTCGGAATACCCGACGGTAAATCCATGTTTCACGTAGTAAAGTGGGCCTATATGGATCCAGAGGGTTTGAAGAAGTTGGCTGAAGATAGAGTTCGTAAAAGCCTAGAGTATATTAGACTTCAGGTTGAAGCTGGGGCAGAAATAATAGTGGATTGTACGGATTACGCTCTTAAATCTGGCCCGTTCTTTAAACCCGAGTTTTATCATAAAGTAATCTTTCCGCTCATAAGAATGCTGGTTGATGAAACCCATAGATTAGGTGCATTCTTCATACAGCATACAGATGGCAACCTTTGGCCTATAATAGATGGTCTTGTAAATACTGGTATTGACGCTTTACATTCAATAGATCCATCGGCCGGTATGAAACTTAAAGATGTTAAGGAGAAGTATGGCGATAAGATAGCGTTATGTGGTAATGTGGACGCTGCTGGTACGCTTTTCCTAGGATCGCCTGAAGATGTAGCCAATGAGGCTAAAAACTGTATAAGAGATGCAGCCTATGGTGGCGGATACTTTCTGACGAGTAGTAACTGCATATATCGTGGAGTACCGATTGAAAATACACTCGCACTCGTTAAAACGGGTTTAAAGTACGGCTGCTATAAACCGTAATGGTCGATATTCTTTATGAGACCCGGAAGCTCCCCTATAGAATCTATCACATACTTTGCCCCATTCTCCATTAAAACCCCCCTCGTTGCAACGCCTGATGCAATACCGACGGGTATGACCCCAGCTCTTAGAGCCGCCTTAACGTCTATCACGCTATCTCCAACCATTATGACTTCATTCCTCTTCAAATTGAGTTTTAAAAGCGCATAATTGATTAAATCGGGGTTTGGCTTCATTGCTTTAACATGGTCTCTTGCAACAATCAGCTCAAAGAATTCTCCAATTTTGAGTCTTGAAAGTGTAAGTTCCGTAGCTTTAAGACAATTATTGGTCACTATTGCTAACTTTAGATTCATAGACTTCAGCTCCATTAATGCTTCGTAAGCTCCGTTTAAAAGCTCTGGATTTGAAGCAGCTTCGAGCTCGTATTTTTCGGCTATTTTGAAGCTGAGATTCAACAACTGTCCATACATGTAACCTTCTCCTAGATTCTCCATGTAGTTCCTCACATTCTCAAGATTCTCATAGAGGCTTAGTTTTAAATTCAATACGTAGTCTGGTACTCCGTTAAGTCTAAGCATATTGAAAACCTCAGCTTTAGCATCCATATATCTATACTTCAGCTTAACTATCGTCCCATCTAAGTCTAAGAAGACCGCTTTAATGGTCAATGTGATACCGCATCAATAATATTCTTAAATTCGTCTTTAAGAATTTCCTTTAGAGTTGTGTAAGCGCCGGAAGACTATAATGAGTGAAGTCTACAGAGAACTTTTCCCAGATATTTTAGTTGAAAAATTTAAAAGTATTGAAGTAGTGGGGGATATAGCTATAATTAAAATTCCAAGAGAACTTGAACCGTACAGGTTTAAAATAGGTGAAGAAGTCCTAAAACGTATGCCTTCCATTAAAACAGTCTTAAGGCAACTCTCACCGACATCTGGACCTTACAGAGTTAGAGGTTTCGAATGGCTTGCAGGTGAATATAAGACTGTAACTACTCATAAGGAACATGGTTGTATTTTTAAAGTCGACCTTTCTAAGGTCTACTTTTCACCTAGACTTATATTTGAAAGGTTTAGAATAGCTCAGCTCACCAAACCAGGAGATGTTGTTGTTAATATGTTCGCTGGCGTTGGATGCTTCTCCATAATAATAGCTAAGCTTAAGCCCATTTTAAAGGTCTATTCAATAGATGTAAATCCCTATGCATATGAACTTATGGTCGAAAATATTAAACTGAATAGAGTCGAAGATGTGGTTGAACCTATTCTAGGGGACTCCAGAAACGCCGTCGAAGAGAAGCTTGTAGGCTTGGCAAATAGAGTTTTAATGCCTCTACCTGAGCTTGCATACAGCTATCTACCCTCAGCTATTTCATGTTTGAAAGACCGTAAGGGATGGATACACTACTACGACTTCGTTAAAACCGCACCCGGCGAAGACCCAGTTGAAAAACTTTTAAAGAAAATCTCCGGAATGCTCAATTCTCTAACTCCAAATTGGAGTATAGGAAGCTCTAGAACCGTTAGAACTATAGCATCTAGGACTTATCAAGTCGTATTGGACATTTATGTTGGATGAGTGCTTAAATTAAAAAACTGTTTATGTATAAGTCTCTCCCGTTTACTTACATTCTCCGAATAGCATTACTCCATTGAAAGTTGTTACGTATCCGAAATCTGAGTCTATGAGCTTTACAATCCCTTCTATACTACTTGCGGTTTTACAGTAGAACCCGTCGCCCTCGCACTGAAACAATGCCTTCTCCACATTTACGTAAACCATTGTGTTTTCTATCCTTTTATGTATAAGTAAATCTTTCACGTGAATGTATCCTTCGTCTCATGATGTTCCATTACTACCCTCTAGTATCATCTAAATGTGTGAGATATTATGTTCAGAAGCCTTGGATTTTTAGTTTCTCTGCATCTCTCTTATTCGCACTTATGCTAAGATTCGTCTTCGCTAAAATCTCTTTTAACACTCTTAGGATTCGTTGAATTTCCACCCTTCAAAACTTACATATACTTTAGCTCTTTCCTCCCCTTCTACTGTTCTCCAAAATCCATATTCCAAAGCCCGCTAGAAGTCCCTGAGGCGGCTCCGTGCTCCGTAAGCTTTTCACGCTGATTTAGGCCTACAATCTGTCGGAAGATTGCCATAATGGAGAGTTAGAGATCTTCTAGAAGCTTTCAACAATACTCAAGTCTAGGTTAACGTATAGACATCGGATTTCTCATCGACGCCTAAGCGTTCTCTCAACAGCTATGTGAGAAGCTTCACAGCTTCTTCAGAACGTACTGCTACAAGGCTTTCAGTAGAGACGATATCTCCGAATCTTATAGCCATCTTCATGTGTGTTTTCTCATCCGGGCATTCAGATACGAGAACTACATCGTATCGACCTAAAACCCAATATATGCCTAGGATTTTAACGCCTTCTTTAGCAGCTTCTTCAAAAAGCCTCTGAGCTTCAGCCATCATTTCTTTCGTAGGTTTTTTCCTAAATCTACACAAAGTTATAAAAAGCATATTCACCATTAAAATACTATGTGGTTCAAATATAAAAGTTTCCCTTCTATTAAAAATCATGGCTTTAATAGTGTAGTATTGACTGAAAAATAATTCCAAGGATGTCAACATGTATTCTAAACCAGCAAACTCATGTTATGATGAGTTGGGAGAAAACGTTTCATCCGTTAGACATCTCTACAGTATTTGACATATTCATATACGCTATTTGATCATGATCCTCACATGCGGCTATAACCGGGGAAGTACATGCACCTTTCTTTCGTTGCTCTTGCCGTATAATCGTACGTCCGGTAATCAAGTAGTAAATAATTCACTTAGAATAACGCAGATGCCTCTGACCACTTAAGATTCTTCAGAAAGATATCCTGCAATGAAATATCGAATATTAGTATTATAGCAGTTCCATTATTATATGGATATTTTAATTAGAAGCATAGTAAGGTTTAAAAAAGATAACATCATAACTTAGGTAAAAGTTTAACTATTTGATTTTTCTCTTCTAAGATAGTGTTCTAACGGCTTCATGATATATTTCCTCCAGTTTTATTCTTTTCTCATCTTCAAGTTGATACCTATGTTCTTGAATTTTTTCTCTACATATCTTTTTAGCCTTTGCTACTATGTCTAAACCCGGTCTATGTGTATGTAATAATGAGCAGTCGAAGATTTCAGGCGTCCAGTATATTCGCCTATAGTCTTCTAAAGTCGTTTTATCCGTTAAATACTGACCTATGGGAGCACATCTAATTATGACTTGAAAAGACCGTTCTATTTGATCTTCTGTAAACTCTAAACCCTTAGCAAGTCTAGTTAAATATCTGGCTACTTCACAGTCTATGATTAGTTGCACGGGGCTGAAAACCTCATCTATGCTTAGTAGGCCAGCGTGTATGAAAGTTCCAGGTCCCGTTAAAACCCCGACTGTAGCTGAAGAGGATTTCTCAACCTGCGCCTGTATATCCACTTGCTTTGCAACTGTTCTGAAAGATCTAACACCGTGTAATCCACCACCGTAGAACATGTTTAACACTATGCTGAATAGGTCCATTAGGGTCTGCTCTGGGGAGCCAAATACTATATTTCCATGACGCATATCGAAGTGGTACGCGTTTACGCTGAAACCCATGGGTATATCTGGGTAGGCTTCATGAAGTATGGTGTATCCACCTAAAGCCTCACTTATACCTTGGATAAATGCGCCAACCGGGTACACTGGCGCCGTAGCACCCGCAAGAGGCATAGAAGTTATTCCAACCCAATTACACCCTCTACTCTCTAGGAAAGGTATAGCCCTATCTAAGGATATACCCTCAAGACGGAGGGGGCTTATCACGTATACGTCTATTCCAAAACCGTGACCCATGACATCAGCCATACGTTTAATATAGACTGCTTCCTCATAGCTTTCAAACGGAGCTGGGCCAGCTGAACGGCTGTACGTATAGCCTATTAGACATTGTGCAACTCTACGTAATTTAGGAGGTACATCTACGGGAGCGCCTGGAGCACCACCTCTAACACCCCAATCATACAATGCATCTATAAGCTTAGTAGCTTCAATAAGCTTCTCCGTTGTTAAGGGTTTTATGCTATCTGTATCTAGATCAATAATCCAAGAGCAACCTGGATATCCGGGTGAAAGTATGAGCTCTTCCTCACTTAAATCACGTCTTACATTCTGTTTCCGCCTCCGTCTAACCTCTGAGACTAAATCTTCAACGATGTTACTCTTTATCCTCACCCATTCACCGCATAGTTTAAACCCATCATGCTTTTCTATGCGTCTTATGAGAATCTTATTTGTAACTTTAATCCCCACGTTTTCAAGTACCTCTAAAGCCTTCTCATGCATAGTTTCTATGAGCCACCTAGGGACGATGTCTTTAATGTTGAGCCTAGGTTTGAAGATAAACGTCATAATTCAAAACTAATGCCGCTAGGATTATATAAAACTACCTACCCTAGTGTTGTGGGATGAATATTAGAGAGAACATTATGGCCGTCTTACACCGTAAGAAGCCCGAATATGTCCCATTTGCCCCCTATAGGTCCATCGCTAGGATAAGTCCATCTGCCGAGGAGAGGCTTAGAGAAATGGGTATGGGTATTCTATATGCTTGGATCCCGGTTTACAGGGTTGAGTATCCAAATGTACGCGTAGAAGAACGCCTAGTTGGAAATATCTTATACAGAATCTACCATACGCCTGTAGGTTCAATGTCTATGCGTATTAGAACTGGTTTAAGACCCGAAGCTGGTGAAAACTGGATAATAGAATACCCGTTTAAAGAACCATCTGATTATAAGATCATAAAATTCATAGAAGAAGATGCCGTATATAAGCCTGACTATGAATACTTTGTAGAATTAGATAGGAAGGTAGGAGATAGCGGCATTTTGACTGCTAATGCTGACCCAACACCATTCAGCAAGTTATGGGTTCAATACATGGGTTTGGAAAAACTCTGTAAAGAGTTTTACAAAAACAGGGAGAAGATTGAAGATTTAATACACGTCATGGCTATGAGGCAGGAGGAGGCATACCGTATAATAGCCGATTCCCCGGCTGAATTCGTATGGTGTGGGGATCAAATTACAAGCCTAGTTATGAGTCCAAGGATTTTTGAGAAGTACTACATACCTCTACTTGAAAAATTTGCGAGTATTCTGCACGCTAAGAACAAGATGTTGTCAGTGCATATGGATGGGTTGTTAAAGA